>Ga0116141_10001882_pt1 | contig 18103 bp, 10 predicted proteins | sample AD_UKC097_MetaG_FD_89744 | JGI IMG/M metagenome (GOLD analysis project Ga0116141, IMG submission 89744) | Active sludge microbial communities of municipal wastewater-treating anaerobic digesters from USA - AD_UKC097_MetaG | ecosystem: Engineered > Bioreactor > Anaerobic > Digestate | place: USA...
CATATAACCCAAATTAGCTGATATTTCTTTTGCTGTCAAAACCACACTGGATATTATACTTTTTGAATCCTTTTCTTTTATTCTGTAGCTTGGGCCTGATATGCTTACGGCGGCAATAACCTCGCCATAACAATCAAATATCGGAGCGGCTGCACACGTAATCCCTTCTTCCCTTTCCTCATTATCTATGGAATAGCCTTGTTTTTTTATGGTTTCAAATTCTTTTCGCAAACCATCTGCTGTGACAATGGTATTTTCAGTATATTTTATAAAGTTGATTTTACTCAGGGCAAGCTCTTGAAAGCTAAGGGGCTTATAAGCTAAAATCGCTTTACCGCCGCCTGTACAGTACAGAGGAGCCTTTGCCCCAAGCTGAGTAAACATTTTCAGGAGCTTGGTGCTTTCGGACTGAGCAATATATAACACTTCATATCCGTCCAGCACCAATAGGTTACTGGTCTCATCCACTGTTGCCCTTAGTTTGTCCAAAAACGGCATGGCAAGGTTCGCCAGGGAATATTGGCTTTTGGCCTTGCTGCTTATTCTAAACAGGCCGACACCTATTCTGTATTTCTTGGTTTTTTTGTTCTGCTCAATTATATTATGAAGCTTTAATGTATTGAGAAGATGATAAGTTGCACTGACTCCATAATTCAGACTGCTGCTTATTTCTGTTAATCCAAGTCCTTTTTCTGATTCAGCCAGTTCTTCCAGAATTTCAATGGCTTTTATAACAGACCCAATGGTCTTTGTGTTTTTCTCGTTATAGTTATCCAATCCTAATCAGCTCCTGATGTGCAATATGATATAATATGCGCTTGTGCATATTATATCATATTAATGCATAAGGTGTCATAAAAGGAATAATATTTTCATGAATGAAACATTTTTTACATTTATGAAAATTAATATTCTAAAAATACGCCTTTGCTGCAGACAAGGCATAGTGCAAATCAGGCATAAACTTAATAAATGCGGGCAAGGACAAGGGCTATGGCGTGAATTATTAAATCTGGCATGGTAATTGCATTACTATAATTAATATATGTTTTACAGGAGAGCGGGGGATTAATTAATGTTAAGCAAAAAGGTAATGGAAAACTATATTCTTATCTTGAAAAGTGAATTAATTGAAGCCCTTGGTTGTACCGAGCCCATTGCAATTGCTTATGCGGCAGCTAAAGCCAGGTCGGTGCTGGGAAAAGCACCGGAAAGGATAGAGGTAGGGTGCAGCGGTAATATTGTAAAAAATGTAAAAGGTGTTGTGGTGCCAAATACCGGAGGGCTTATAGGCATCGATGCTGCGGCTGTTGCGGGAGTCGTGGGGGGAGATCCTGACAGGGGACTGCAGGTTTTGGAAAGTGTTAAGAGGAAACAATACTGTACTGTAAAAAGATTAACCGAGGAAGGTTACTGCAAGGTTTATCATCTGAAGGGAGTGGACAACCTTTATATTGAAGCCAAGGTGTATGCGGGAAATGAATCCGCAGAGGTTTATATTGTAGATGCACATACCAACATAGTTAAAATTGTAAAAGACGGAAAGGTTCTTTTTGAGAATAATAACGGCGGCCGCAAAGACTCCAAATTGGCCGGAGACAAAACTCTTCTCAATATAAAGGATATTCTGGAATTTGCCGAAACGGTTGATTTGGATATACTGCATGAACTCCTTGAAAAACAGGTAACAGTAAACACGGCTATTGCGGAAGAAGGCATCAGGAATGACTATGGTGTCAGCGTCGGAAAAACACTTCTGGAAAACTACGGCAATGATGTAACAGTAAGGGCAAGGGCTATGGCTGCTGCCGGAAGCGATGCCAGAATGAGCGGTTGTTCACTGCCGGTAGTTATTAACTCAGGCAGCGGAAATCAGGGGATTACGGTATCTGTTCCTGTAATTGAGTATGCAAGGGAATTAAAGACAAGTGAAGAAAAGCTCTTTAGGGCATTGATAATAAGCAATCTCGTTTCTATTCATCAGAAAGCCCAAATAGGGAATCTTTCGGCATACTGCGGTGCTGTAAGTGCTGCGGCGGGAAGCGGTGCAGGGATAGCATACCTTAACGGAGGCAGCTATAAAGAGATTTCCAGTACAATCATCAATACAATAGCAAACATAGGCGGTATGGTCTGTGACGGAGCAAAGCCCTCCTGTGCCGCAAAAATATCTTCTGCTGTCGGAGCGGCAATTTTAGGATACCAGCTAAGCGCAAGGGGTAAGGTATTTAGAAGCGGTGAAGGTCTTGTTAAAGGCGGAGTTGAGGAAACTATCAAAAGCTTTGGAAGAGTAGGCAAAAAGGGAATGGAAGGCACGGATATTGAAATAATTAATATAATGCTTGATAAATAGGCAAAGATTAATAATCGTTGAGTTTTCTATAGAGAGTAGTAATGCTCATTCCGAGCTTTTCTGCGATTTTCCTCTTCGTCTCGGTAGTATTGCCGTATTTGCTTATAAGCTTTCTTATAAGCTTTTTTTCATATTCTTTGGTAATGTCACCCAAGCTCTTTAAATTATCAATTTCCGGTGATTCAATATTGATGTATTCATCATTATCTTTTTTTGCGTAGTTGGCCAGAAAGTATTCAGGTAAATTCTCTGCAGTGATTTCATCATCAAAGGAAAAATTAATGGCATATTCCAGCACATTCTCCAGCTCTCTCACATTTCCCGGCCAGCCGTAGCCCATGAACATTGTTTCTACATCCTTGGAAATGCGCTTTGGAGATTTGTTCATCTTAAGGCATAATTTCTTGATTATATATTCGGAACACAGGAGGACATCTTCTTCTCTGTCCTTTAAGGACGGCAGGTGCAGGGGTATTACATTTAACCTGTAGAATAAGTCTTCCCTGAATTCGTTATTCCTTACCATTTCCTCAAGGTTTTTATGAGTAGCGGAAATTATTCTGACATTAACATTTATTTGAGCGGAGCCGCCTATCCTGTCAATCTTTTTATCCTGGAGAACCCTAAGCAGCTTTGCCTGAAGATGCAGAGGGAGGTCTGCAATTTCATCAAGAAACAGTGTGCCGTTATTGGCCTGCTCGAACTTGCCTGTTTTGCCTTTCTGACTTGCACCGGTAAATGAGCCTTTTTCATAACCGAAGAGTTCCGATTCGATAAGGTTTTCAGGCAGGGCGGCACAGTTTACCGCAACAAAAGGGCCGTCTTTTCTGTAGCTTGCATTGTGTATGGATCTGGCAAACAACTCTTTGCCGGTACCGCTTGTACCGTGCAGAAATATCGTGGAATCGGATTTAGCGGCTATTTTTGCTTTCTCAATTACGTCCTGCATTATCTGACTGCGTCCGATTATATTTTCGAAGGTCGTTTCTTCATCGCTGTTGTAAGTCATGGCTATGCTGATTATTTCATCCAGAGTATCAAAATTAATTATAGTGGAGACGTTCTTATTATCGAGAATTATATAATTTACTTTGTATATGACCTTTATCAGCTTGCCCCCTATTGCCCAGTTGCCTATGACTTCCTTATTGTTGGTATCCTCAGCTTTAAAACCTTTAATAATGCTGCCGATTCTTTTGTTAATAATCTTGTCGGCTGAAAAATTAATATTCAGGGATTTTATTGCTTTGGAATTTATATAAATAATCCGCTGCTCCTTATTCAATATGATAATGCTTCTGTTTATGGAGTTTATGATGCCGTTTATTTCGGCTATGCCCATATTGAGCTTATTCACCATTTTGATGCTTATTATCTCTTTTTCGATGGTTTCCGCAAAATGCTTAAGGATTTCAAGATATTCCTCTTTTTTTTCAACCATAAGCTGATCCTGGGCGGCATTAAAGGATACAAAGCTTACGACACCGATAACATCATTTTCAACTTTTATCGGAAGAATCATGCTTTTAAGCTCTTTGCAGGTATCAGAATTGTTGCAGGTTTGACATATCGGATTTTTTTTATCGTATAGGTTCAAGTCTGCTTTTCCGGTTTTCAATACTTTTGCAAATAATGAATTTTCGGGGCTGCTTTCATTAATACGATGGTAAAAGTCTCCTGTTCCTGCGATTCTCAGCAAATGCTCATCTACCACGGTGGTTTCTACATTAAGTATGGATGAAAGCGACTCTGCCAAGGATTGAATTTTATCATCAATAAGTTTCAGATATGACACGGGCACACCTTCCTAAAACCATATTTAACCACTGATATTTGCAGGGTACATTAATAGCTTATCATAAGATGCCTGCAATGGAAAGACATGCGGTGATTCATTCCTTGACTTTAAATGGGATAGGGCGCATAATTAAAGTATAGGTAAATCATAATTTACTAATAGTAAAAAAGGAGGATTTCTATGAAAACCAGGAAACTGTTGATGATTCCGGGACCCACTCCTGTAGCTAGGTCCATCCAGGAACAGATGGGGAGAGAGACTGTTGCTTTTGGAGATCCGGCTTTTGTAAAGGATTTTAAGGAGCTTCTGGAGGATTTGAAGTCTTTGTTTAATTGCAGCGGAGAAGTATTTGTTGTTGCAGGCACCGGCACTATGGGTATGGAAATGGCCATAGCCAATACTACAAAGGCAGGCGACAATGTGCTGATAGTATCTCACGGGTTTTTTGGAGACCGGTTCATAGACCTATGCAGCAGAAAAGGTTTGAATGCAGATGTTATCTCCAGCGAATGGGGCGAAACGGTACCTGTTGAAAAAATGAAAGAAAAGCTGAAAGAGAAAAAATACGCGGCTATGACAGTTACTCATGTTGATACTTCCACAGGGGTTTGTGCGCCGGTTGCGGAAATCGGCAAGATGATGAAGGAATTCCCTGAGACAATTTACATAGTTGACGGTGTTTGCGCTACGGCAGGAGAGCCTGAAGATGTTGACGCCATGGGAATAGATATATTGTTTACAGGCTCACAGAAAGCCTTCGGCGTTGCCCCCGGCCTGACAATGCTCTGGGCAAGCGGGAAAGCGCTGGAAAGGCGCAAAAGCCTGGGAAGCATTCCTGAGTTCTATATAGATTTTGAAAAATGGCTTCCTGTAATGAAGGATACGGCCAAGTACTTTGCCACACCGGCTATAAACATGATATGGGCTTTGAAGGAATCGGTGCGTATCATAAAGGAAGAAGGAATAGAAAACAGGTATGCAAGGCATAGAAAAACCGGTACAGCAATGCAGGCAGCATTAGAAGCCCTGGGATTCAGAATATTGGCAAAGGAAGGCTGCAGGGCCGCCACATTATCCAATCCTGTTTATCCTGAAGGAGTAGATGATGCAAAATTCAGAGGACTTCTGGCAGAGGAAGGCATCATGGTGGCAGGAGGACTGGCTGCCTACGCAGGAAGAATGTTCAGGCTGGGCCATATGGGAAATATTGATAAGCATGATATGGTATCGGTTATTGCAGCCGTAGAAAGGGCATTATACAGAGCAGGCATGCCTGTGGAGCTTGGGAAAGGCGTAGGAGTAGTACAGCAGCATTTAATTGATAGTTAAAAGATAAACAATAATATTTCTCCATTATTTATTGACAGAATATTCAGTAAGTTATATAATTAAGCTACCCCAAGAAAAGGGACAACCTTAGTAAGGGGGGTGCCCCGCGGGATTAAGCTATTGATTACCTGCTGAAACGAATTGATTTGTTTCAGGAAGGGTACGTGTAGTCCACTGAAAGGCCTTAAGGCCGCTGTTGTTTCGATTTGATCGAACTGTATTTTCAGAAACCCGCTCCTTTTTGAATGACGATTTATATAAGCAGGAATTAGAGCTGAAGCGATGGGGTAAAATTAAATAAGGAGGTAACCTCCATTGCAGGAAACCTCGGGAAATGGATAGGCAATCGTTGTAAAAGTATGTCGCCTGTCCATTTCCCATTTTTGCGTATCATGCTGCGCAGTGAAAAACCTGTGTTTATAAGAAATAACTGAGCTGTTGGAGAAGCTTTCTAAAAAAGGCTTTAAGCTTGCAATAGATGTTATATCGGCGTCCTTGTTGTTGGGATTGATTTTTAAATAATTATTCCTTACAATATAATTGTGGAACATTTTGGAGAAATTCAGAAAAACGGATTAATATATAAAACTCAATCCTATACAATTGGGGTGCACGGCAAGTTTGATAAAATTGCTTTTCGCATACAGGGAAGCCATATTGAAGTGGAAGGACAGGCCTTTCCACTCGGGGAGTTGACAGCGGATATCCTGAACATCACGCCGGAGGAGCTTGCTTTCACTTTTCAGATGATCGAAAACGCGGTGCTGAAAGCAAAAGAAAAAGCCCTAGTCAGACTGCCGGACGTATGCCTGAACGGAGAGCTCGGCGTTTGGCGAGAAGTGCGAAACATGATGCGTGCCGCGTTACGGGGCCAGAAAGCTCCCTGACGTATTTCGGAGGCGCGATTCGGTTATAGTTTACCGATCATCACTTGAAAATTCTCACACCAGAGCTTTAATACCATGCAACAGAACTTTTTAAAGCAATAACGCTCCATACTTAATACTTGGAATTATTAATTTTAGAAATATAATAAAAGACTAATGTAGCTTTATATTCATTCGTATAAATTGATACAAGGAGGCGGTGGGCATTTATCAATTTTTCCCATACATCATTTTTTCATCGTTTTCTTTTGCCACACTGATCATTCTTTCAATTTATGGAATTCAGTATCGTCATCATGTGGGCGTTAAAGAGTTTATCATGGTGATGCTTGCTTCGGCGTGGAGTGTGTTCTGCCAGACGTTTGAGTTGATTGGAACGACGCTGCCGGTAAAGCTGTTCTGGGCTGACATGGAATACCTCGGCATGATGTTCTCGGCGTTTGCGTTTTTACTCATGGCCATTCGCTTTGCCGGGTACGACAGGTATATTACAAAGCGGAATGTTCTAATCGTTACGCTTGTATATACCATCTTCTGGGCGCTTGTCTTAACTGATCCGTATCTCGGTCTTATGCGGACAAACTTTTCGCTGGACACGTCGGCGATTCCGTATACGATAAAAAAGGACTATGGATTAATCTATCCTCTTTACACACTTTTTATCTATTCCATAATCATCGCTTCTTTTTCGATTCTGGTTAACGTGGCAAGAAGAAAGGATTCGCTGTACCGAAAGCAGGCCGTAGTTCTGATACTATACATTGTACTAATGGTGTTTCCCAATGTAGGATTTTACTTTCAGCTGTTGCCCATAACGCGATATGATTTATCCCCAGCATTTTTCGGACCTGCCTCCCTGCTTATGGCATGGAGCATCTACCGTCATAAATTTTTAAATATCATGCCCATCGCCCGCGATCTGCTTATTGAAACCATGAACAGCGGCGTTATCGTTACAGACGGGGATAAAAAGATTATTGATATCAACCAATCGGCTATCGAACTGCTCAGTTTGGAGGGCGCCGATATGCTGAGCCGGGACATATCCGAAATTCAGCCGGTTTCCTCCCTGCTAACCGATTCAGAGGAAGAACAGCAAGCAGCATTTGCGTTTGACAATGGAAACGGAAAACGCGTCTATGAAATGAAAAGCCAGACCATCTTGAATAAGCAGGGCGAAAGCACGGGCCGTCTGATTGTGCTTGACGACGTCACGGAGCAAAGGGAGAACACACAAAAGATCATCACTCAGCAAAATACTTTAAGCGTCATGCGGGAACGCGAACGGCTTGGGCGCGAGCTGCACGACGGGCTGGGTCAGGTGTTCGGCTATATCAACGCGCAAGCGCAAACAGTTAGAGAATATATGTGTCAGGGAAAACCAGACCAGGCGGTCAAACGTTTGGATGAACTCATTGCCGCGACCAGAGATGCCCATGGTAGCATTCGGGAATATATACTCGAGATGCGCGGAATTTCTCCCCGCAACAGAAGCTTTTCATCTGTTCTCAAACAACTTGCCTATGAATTCAGCGAGAAAAACGGCATTTCTGTCAATATCATATTCGACGATAATTTGCCGGAAAGCTTTCCGGAGGATGAAAAGGCTATCAACTTGCTGAAAATAATACAGGAGGCGCTGACCAATATCAGAAAGCACGCTGGGGCCTGTCAGGTGGAGGTTTCTTTCCAAAAGGAAGACGGCTATGCCGTCATTTGCATTGCGGATTCCGGCGCAGGTTTCGATCCCGATTCTCAAAGTGATGGTCATCATTACGGCCTTTCCATCATGAGGGAGAGGGCCAAAGAAATGGGCGCCGACCTCTGGATTTCCTCGCAGATCGGAAGGGGATCCAGAGTAACGTTAAGGCTGCCCCACAGAGGTGAAGAAGTTTGAAACAAGTTCAAACTTCGTTTATTTCAAGTACGTTTTGCTCGCCCTAAGGGCAACCGCAAAACGCGCACATTATGACCATTCCTTTTCATGGTCGTTTTGTGTCTGAAGTCAAGCGAAAGGAATGGTCATAAGATGAGAATTGTCATAGCGGATGATCATGCGCTCTTTGCGGACGGGCTGAAAAACCTGCTTGAAACGCATGATTATGAGGTCATCGGCAGCGCCAGAAACGGGCTTGAGGCTTATGAAATGGCACGGCTCTTTTCTCCCGATATTATGCTGATCGACATATTTATGCCGCAGTGCGACGGGCTGGAAGCCACGACGCTGATTTCCTCCAGCTTCCCTGAAATCAAAATCGTGATCCTGACTTCATCCGAAAATGAAAACGACATATTCAGCGCGGTAAAGGCCGGGGCCTGCGGATATTTTATTAAAAGTTTTGAAAGCGATAAGCTTTTCGAGGTGCTCAGGGCCCTTGAAAATGACGAAATTCCGGTTTCGCCCGGTCTGGCGGGGAAAATTCTAAAAGAGCTACCGCTGGGAAAAATGAGCTTAAATGAGACCGATCGGCTGACCGACCGGCAATGCGAGGTGTTGTCCCTTGTGGCGCAGGGTATGTTTTACAGGGATATCGCGGAGAAGCTGGACATCAGCGAACGGACGGTAAAGTACCATGTCAAAACCTCCATAGATAAGCTGCACCTGCAAAACCGCAATCAGCTCATCAACTTTGCGTCAAGGGCAAACATAATCGAGCCGTCAGATTGACGGCGATAAATATACAAAAATCTTAAAAAACTTCGCGGGCACCTGTTCTCAAGGACAGTACGCCGCGAAGTTTTTTTATTTATAATTCATTACAAATAGTCGTATTTTGGCGCAATTGAGGTTGCAGGCGCTTGAAAAAGATGAGCTTATGGTATCACAGGGGGAAGATTACAAGGACATTGCCGCTAAGCTTGGAATCTCTGAGAACATGGTTAAACATCATGTTAAGCGGGTTGTCGACAAGCTGCACCGGTAAAAAACAGCATTTTTTCACCCTCCCTGTCCTCAAGGACAGTGTGCCAAAAAGATCTTTTCTTTATAATTGATGCTGGACAAGTGTTTTATGTCGCAATTTGGTAGAGTTCTCTGCCGTAAATAACAAATGACAGGAGCTGATAGAATGAAGAAAATCATAAGAAAAAAGTTATTGCCCTTGGTTATGGCGGTCATTCTGACGGTGGGATTGCTGCCGCAGACCGTACTGGCTGCCGATCCGTCAGGCAACTGGAGTGATTCCGGCAATTATGTGGAACCGTCAAACGACGGAGTAACCTACACGGTCACAAGCGCCGCTGAACTGGCCTGGGTGGCGGTGCAGGTAAACCAGGGGTATTCGGATTTTGAAAGCTGTACGATTGAGCTTTCCGAAGAGCTCACGGAACCCATTGATCTTTCGGAGCACTACTGGACGCCGATCGGAAGCGACGACGGGGCATTCAAAGGTGTCTTCGACGGAAACTTAAATACGATCGCCAACATGACCATCGGAGCCTTCGGCGACCCGGCAAATTATGATTACTTAGGGCTGTTTGGAAGAACCGCCGACGCGGAAATCAGAGACTTCGCTTTAACAGATGCCGTGATATATGGCGATTCCCAATATACGGGAAGCGTTGTGGGCTATGCGGCAGCCACTGAAATTTTTCAATGCACCGTGAGTGGTATTTTATATGACTATTATGATTCCTCCGACCTGTCCGGCTTCGGCGGTCTGACCGGCTGCGCGGCGGACCGCACAGTCGTTACATTGTGCGGTATGCGGGGACCCCTAACGTCAACATCATCATCCGACGATATCCGCTGCGTCGGCGGCTTAATCGGTCTGACCAAAGGATATGCAGCGATTGCCAATTGTTACGCCGAGTGCGACATAAATATCGAGAGAGCTTATTCTAATGTCGGCGGCTTTATTGGACGCGCAGGCAATTTAACCACAATAACAGGCTGCTGGACGTATGGCGGAATTCAAAATGATTATGAAGCCACCGTTATCGGCGGCTTTGCCGGAATCATATCAGGCGAGGCTGGCAACGGGCTTTCCACAGTACCGGTAATTGAAAATTGCTTTGCGGAAGTCTATGTTGACAGTACAAGCGTATATGCAGAAGTCTATGGTGACAGTACAGCTCAGTCCTCCGCCGGAGGCTTTGCCGGAAGCGTATATCTGGCGACGATCAGAAACTGCTGCGCCACGGACAGCGTGATTGGCGGCACAAACTCCAACGTCGGAGGTTTTATCGGGCTTGTCCGCATTTCGTTGATGGAAAACTGTTACGCCGCGGGAAGCACGGCAGGAGGAATCGGTTCCGATGTAGGCGCCTTCATCGGTCATGACGAGCCTATCGAGGATCAATTCTCATACATATACACCAGCTATTGGAATAGCGATGCCGCTGACGAACCCGTGGGTTACGGATATACAACATCCTACAATCTGACTGAGTTGACGACGGAAGAAATGCAGGCTTCGGACTTTGCCGATACATTAAGTCAAAACGCCGAATCCATTATGGATTCAACAAAAACAGGCTCGCTGGATGCATGGATAGCCTATGGGGACGATTATCCCATTCTCGATCGAGGGGCGTGGGGAAAGCCGCTGGCAATCGGCGTAACTGCCTCTGGAACAGCCGGAATAGGTCAAACGCTGACGGGAAGCTATACCTATTACGATGCCGACGGGGACGCTGAGTCGGGTACCGTCGTGAGATGGCTGTACTCGACCGACCCCTACGGTTTGTCTTGGTTTTGTTTAGATGGCGCGAACGGCCCGTCCTACACCGTGACCCCGGATGACGCCGGACATTATTTCTGCTATGAGGTGGTCCCCAAAAACGGGCAAAGCACGGGGACTGCGGTCAGAAGCGGTTGGATTGGCCCGGCGGAGATCGGGAACTGGGTAGATGAGACGGAACAACCTATCAGAAGCGGTGACTCCTATATCATCTTGTCGGCCTCGAATCTTGCTTGGGTCGCCGAACAGGTAAACAGCGGCAGCAAAACCTTCTCCGGAAAATCCGTCGTGCTGGCGCGGGATATTGACCTTTCCGGCGCTTATTGGACGCCAATCGGTACTGATTCCACAAATAGTTTTCAGGGCACTTTCGACGGGAACGATCACGTCATTTCCGGTCTTATGATCGGACTGGAAAACAACCCGGATGACACGCTGGAGGAGCTGGGGCTCTTCGGCTACGCTTCCGGAGCGGCGTTTCAAAACGTACGCATTGAGGACGCGGCGATCTATGCGGAAAATAGCAAATTTGGGATTAGCTTCGCGGCCTGTCTTGTGGCATACGCAGATAACGACACTTCGGTCACGGATTGCTCCACGTCCGGCGTCATTTCGGTCGGGAATCGTTTCTGTACGGGACTTTTGATAGGGATCCTTACCAATTCTAATTCGGAAATCACGAATTGCTATACATCTGGAATCATATCAGCAGGAGAGCAATCCGGAGTTGGAGGATTTGCGGGCTTGATCGGTGAAAGTACGAACGTTGTTATAACAAACTGCTATGCCGAGGGAAGCGCGGAAGGAGGCGATTCTACATACGTGGGCGGATTTATCTCCTCATTGCAAACGAGCTCGGTGATTAATTGCTCTTCAACTGTTGACGTGACAGTTGGCAGCAATTCATATTCAGGCGGACTTATAGCGTATTGCGAAGATAACGACATAATAAATAGCTATGCCTCGGGGATAGCCACCGGCGGCAGCAATTCCGATGTAGGCGGATTTATTGGGATTGACACAGCTCCATCGTCTGTATCGCTTTCATTTTGGAACAGCTCCGCGGCCGATGCTGCCGTCGGCTATGGGACCGGTTCTTATGATATTACATCAATGACCGTAAGCGCCATGAAATCGGCGGTGTTTGCCTCAACGCTGAATTCAAACGTCGATACGCTGTCTAGTTATTCCCTCGCGCAGTGGAGCATTATCGCCGGCGAAAACGACGGTTATCCTGTTTTGGAAATTGAGAGCCCCGGGCGATGGACCGACAAGGGCAATTACGTTCCCTCAGCGCCGACGAATAACGGCACAATCTACTACATAAACACGGCACAGGAGCTTGCCTGGGTTTCGGCTCAGGGATTGAGCGGCAATTCGTTTTCGGGTAAAACGATTGAGCTGACCGCAGATATCGACCTTTCAGAGCATTATTGGGTCCCCATCGCATCCGGTTATGTCGCGTCCTTCGAGGGCGATTTTGACGGAAACGGCTATACCATAACCGGGCTTACCATCGGCACAGCGGAGAATCCCGACTATATTTACGGCGACGTTGGTTTGTTCGGCTCGATCGACGGTTCCGTAATACGCAATGTCACGTTGGAGAATGCGTCCGTCCATCTTGATTGCAATTCCTATGTGGGCGGTCTCGTGGGGAGCGCTTATATCAGCACGATCTCGTATTGTGAATCGGAAGGTGTAATTTCTGTCGGCGGCGAAAGCTTACAGAATTTTACTGTAGGCGGTCTGGTCGGAGGAGCGCGGTACACGGAAATCGCAAGCTGCGACTCCGGCGGCAGCGTTTCCGGAAGCGGCGACAACAGGTGCAGCGTGGGAGGCCTTCTCGGAACAGCGAAAACTGAAGTGACAGTAAGCAACAGCGGCTCATCGGCCTCCGTTACAAACGGCGGCGGCGCGTATACTTATGCGGGCGGACTTGTCGGCCTTGCCAATGAGGATATCACTATTGAAGGCTGCTCAGCTTCCGGCAATGCTGTAGGGGGCGACAGCTGTTATGCGGGCGGGCTGATCGGAAACGCCTACGAAGGAATTACCATCAAGAACAGCCACGCCACAGGCAATGCTCAGGGCGGCGGCGGCGATTCCCGCGTGGGCGGTTTTGCCGCCCTTGCGTATGACGATGTGACGATTGATGGCTGCCATTCCACCGGAGACGCATCCTGCGGAAGTAATTCCGCGGCGGGCGGCTTCGCGGGTGTTTTGTCAGAAACCGATGTTACTAATTGCTATGCCATTGGCGGTTTAAGCGCAGGAAGCAGCTCATATGCAGGCGGTTTCGCCGGCTATGTTATTGATGTAGCAGCAATCAACTGCTATGCCACGGGAAGTATTGCCGGATCGGGCTCCGCAGTGGGCGGCTTTGCCGGATACACGAAAACAAGCGAAATTAATAACTGCTACGCGGCAGGTTCGGCGACAGGGGCGACATATGTCGGGGGCTTCATCGGTGCGGATTACACCGCAACTCCAAGCACGGTCGCTTACGCATATTGGAACAGCTCGGCGGCTCAGACAGCAGCAGGAGCCGCGCGTGCCGATGCTGACAAAATTGGCATCGGCGCAGGGATCAGTTCGTATGACATGACCGCCATGACATCCGATGAAATGAAGGCTTCCGCCTTTGCCAATTCGCTGAATGCAAATGTCGCCACGCTGACAGAGGCCGACAGCAGTTTATCGCTTTCCATATGGGCGGCTGTAACAGACAGTTATCCTGTACTCAAAAAAGCGCCTACGGCAACGAATGTCGCCATTTCAGGGTCTTTAAAGGCCGGGCAGACTCTCACGGGCGGCTACACCTATTACGACGCCGACGGGGACGCCGAATCTGGCTCGGTATATCAGTGGTATATTGCCGACGATGATAACGGAACGAACGCTGCCGCTATAGACGGCGCGACTAACAATACATACACGCTGCTTTCTACAGATGTCGGCTTCTATGTCCGCTTCGCGGTAACGCCGTCTGACGGGAGCGTTTCAGGCACAGCTGTCATGAGTGCCTGGGCAGGTCCTGTGAATAGCGCGGCTTCTCCCGGCGGAGGCGGCAGTTCAGACGGCGGTTCCGGCAGCGGAGGCGGCAGCTCAGACGGAGGTTCCGGCAGCGGTAGTGACGACGAGACGGAAGAAATAAACCTGACCACGTCAGACAAAGCCGTAAGCGTTACGGCGGAAATGACAAGCTCATCTGATTCCGTGATGAACGTAATCGCAAGAGAGGACTTCGACAAGCTTGCAGCCGATTCGGATGGCTCCGTAGCAATCACAACAGCCTTTGCCACGCTGGTCTTTGACGGTGTTGCCGTAGATTATATCAGCGCGGGGTCGGATACGGGTGATGTGACTATAGAAATCAAGAAAGGCAACACGACCGGTCTGTCAGATGAAGATATCGAAAAGCTCGGCGACCGTCCGGTGTACGACTTTACCGTTACGGTTGGTAATACACAGATTTCCGAACTTGGCGGCGGATGTGTGACAATCAGCATACCATGCACGCTGCGGGATGGTGAAAACCCCAATGCCGTCGTGGTCTATTACATAGACAAATCAGGTAAGCTGCTGGTGGTTCAGGGTGCGTATAATGAGGAAACCGGAACTGTTGAATTTACGGCGTATCACTTTTCCATGTACGCGGTCGGCTATAACTTGATAAGCTTTTCCGACGTCGCGGGCAACGCCTGGTACTATGACCCTGTTACCTTCTGCGCCGCGCGCGAAATAACCACCGGAATCGGAAACGGCTTGTTCGGGCCGGAAAACACGCCTACGCGCGGACAATTTATCGTCATGCTCATGCGCGCCTACGGAATTGAAGCCGACGAAAACGCATCCGATAACTTCAGCGACGCCGGGAATACATACTACACAGGCTATCTCGCGGCAGCCAAGCGGCTTAGCATCGCGGCAGGAGTGGGCAATAACATGTATGCGCCGGAAAAGGAAATCACCCGACAGGAGATGTTCACCTTGCTTTACAACGCTCTCAAGGTCATTGGGCAACTCCCCGAAAGCGATTCCGGAAAAACACTGTCCGATTTCAGCGACGCAGAAGAGATAGACACTTGGGCTGTAACTGCCATGACGCTGCTGGTTGAGACCGGAACAATCAGCGGTAGCGGAGAAAGGTTGACGCCAAAGGGCACGACCACCCGCGCAGAACTGGCGCAGGTGCTATATAATCTACTTTCCAAATAAATGCAGAAATTTTCAAGCATAGGATGTAGAAGCCGGAAGAACTGAAACCGAAGATTGATACGGAATATGAGGAAATAATCGAGTATCAAGAGTATAGTCAGAAAGAAAAGCTTAAGAGCAAATGGGCAAGGCTTGAGAGTGTCCAAGCTAAAATGAAGATGACGATTAAACGCTTTCTTAAGAAATATGGATACCCACCTGATAAGATGGCTAAAGCGGTGGATATTGTAATGGAACAGACTAAACTTATGTGTCAGAATGAGAGCAGATAGGGTAATACAAACAGGGTCAGGCGGAAAAATTCCATGCCTGACCCTTTAATACCAGTCTATGTTTAAGCTTCTTCCCATTCATCAAGCTGCCTCATGACCTCGTCGTAGGTTCTTTGAGAAATGTCCGGCAGCTTGCCCCCAAGAGCTTTCTCTGCTTCCTTGAAGCCCTGGATAATAGCATTTTTTAACTCGCCGATCCTGTTTTTGTCATTGCCGGAAACTTCCTTTGCAAAGGCAACTATTCTTTCGCTGACTGCCTTAACTCCCAATTCTCCGTCTTCGGAAACTGCCTGTGCGGCTGCAGCTCTGGTTTCCTCGTCCACAAGCAGGACATCTTTTCCTTCCAGTAAATCCTCCAGCTTTTTACCTTGCTTCGAAATGAGTTTTTCAACAAGCTTCCGCAATGTTTCGTAAGATTTTTGCGATTCTTTCCAAAGCCTGTTAATCTCTTTTATGTCCATGTTTTTTGCATTCGGTTTGGTATAAGTAGGTTTTTTTTCGACAGGCTTACTTAAATCCAGAATTACTGCTTGATCTTCTTTTGCTTTAGTATTCTCAACCTGCCTATTGTCATGTTTTTCTTTTGCCTCGTAATTTTGATTAACTGCAGGACTTCCTTTAATACTGTTAATCATTATATTCCCTCCTTGGTAAATAAATTTACATCCTTATGATATATATATAGGATGAATATAGAGAAGATATGAGAAATTTAATAAAAATTGCTGCTTATACTTGACAATAATATCACAATATCGTAATATTAGAATATAGCAATATAGACGGAGGTGACTTAATGGAAGATGTAAAAAAGTATGAAGGTATTGCAGAAATATTGAAATCCATGGCCCATCCCGTAAGGATATGCATTATAAAGGGGCTTATGGAAAAAAAGTGCAACGTAACACATATGCAGGAATGCCTGGAGCTTCCGCAGTCCACTGTATCCCAGCATCTGGGTGTTCTGAGGGCAAAGGGAATAATAAAGGGAGAAAGAAACGGACTGGAGATAACCTACAGTGTAGTAAATGAAGATGTGAAAAAAATCATCAATGCAATATTTGATTAAATTTAAGGAGGTAAACCATGGCTGATAACAAACTAATTGTAATAGGTGCAGTTGCAGCAGGTACAAAGGCGGCTTCAAAGGCAAAGAGGGACAATCCCAATTTGGAGGTTAAGGTCTTTACTAAAGAAAGATATATTTCTTATGCCGGATGCGGCCTGCCATATTATATAGGCGGAATTATAAGGGATAAGCAGGAGCTGCTTGTCAGGTCCCCCGAGGATTTTAAAAGAGAGCAGGGAATAGACATATTCACTGAGCACGAGGTAAAGAAGATAGATGCATCCGGGAAAAAGGTAATTGTTGAGGACCTTAAAAGCGGGGATATAAGGGAGTACTCCTATGACAAACTGATAATAGCCACCGGAGCTTCCCCGATTGTACCGCCCCTGGAAAACATAAATCTTGCCAACATATTTACACTCAGGAGCGTATCCGATGCATTTGCAGTAAGAGAACTGCTTGACTCAGGAGCCGCAAAAAAGGCGGTAATAGTCGGCGGCGGCTTTATCGGCCTGGAGACGGCCGAGAACCTGAGAAACAGGGGCATGGATGTTACTATTGTTGAGCTTGTACCTCACATACTGCCTCCTTTTGATGAAGAGATGGCGTTATATGCACAGAACCATATGATAGACCGGGGAGTCAGGATACTGACCGGAGAAAAAGTCACCGGCTTTGAGGGCAGCGATGGGAAAGTCACCGCTGTTAAAACCTCGGCAGGGGATATTGAAGCCGATATGGTGATATTGTCTATCGGAGTAAGGCCAAACACGGGTATTGCCGTTGAAGCAGGCATAGAGACGGGCGCAGCCGGGGCAATCAAGGTGAACAAATATATGGAAACGAATATCAAGGATATATATGCAGCGGGAGACTGCGCTGAGAATACGAATCTGATTACCGGAAAGCCTGCATGGTATCCTATGGGTTCTACGGCAAACAAAACCGGAAGGATAGCAGGGCATAATGCGGCACTTGAGAAGCAGGAGGAAGCTCTGAAGGAAAGCCTGGAGGGAGTGCTTGGAACAACAATTGTCAGGTTGTTTGAAGTTAATGCCGCAAAGACGGGGCTTTCGGAAAAAGATGCACTAAAGGAAGGCTATGAGGCTGAAACGGTACTTGTTCCGGCAAATGACACAGCTCATTATTTCCCGGGCTATAGGATGATAAATACTAAGCTTGTAGTGGAAAAAAGTACTCATAAGGTGCTTGGAGCACAGATAGTAGGAGAGGGTATAGTTGATAAGCCCATAGATACTATTGCTGCGGCAATAACTATGGGAGCAAGGGCAGAAGACCTGGCAAAGCTGGATCTTGCTTACGCACCGCCTTTTTCTATGGCAGTAGGTTCGACGATTCTGTCTGCCAATGTCATGCTGAACAAGCTGAATAAAAGGATGGAGTCCGTTAAAGCACCGGTTCTGCCGGACATGCTGGAGAAGGGCGGAATCAATGTGCTTGATGTGAGAGAAGAGGAGGAATTCTTCATATC
>Ga0116141_10001884_pt1 | contig 18101 bp, 15 predicted proteins | sample AD_UKC097_MetaG_FD_89744 | JGI IMG/M metagenome (GOLD analysis project Ga0116141, IMG submission 89744) | Active sludge microbial communities of municipal wastewater-treating anaerobic digesters from USA - AD_UKC097_MetaG | ecosystem: Engineered > Bioreactor > Anaerobic > Digestate | place: USA...
ACGGGCAAGCGGACCGGGTCGCCGTGGCGAGCCTCTCATGACGGCGACCGTCCCTGCGAACGATTCGCCGAAGAGGGCCAAGAAGGTCAAGGGGGCCAAAGAGGAATACTTGGCCCTCTTGGCCCCCTTGACCTTCTTGAGAGCAAACAGGAGAAAAGAGGGTCGGGACCTGCAGAGAATCCCGTCGGGCGTACACTACGTGAGAAGGCAGTGTTGATTGGGTGGGTAGCAGATCGGTGCAGGGCTTGTTGGGAGTTCCGCGTTTACGCGGTCTTCACCCGCCTGAAGGCGGAACTCCCCACGCGTGAGATGGAACAGCGATCCGGGCCACATTCGGATTCCGCCGCGTTGCGGCGGGAGTTTGTCGCGTTGGAGCCACCAGCAGCAGGGGTGCTTCGCACGCCCTTGAGCGAGCGCTTCGCTCGCGTATTGTGCTGGAGGCCCCAAAGCGCAAAACTCTCCCTTGCAGGCCCGCTTGGGGGCCTGTGCTCCCATGGCGCCCGCCGTTTCAAGATGGACGGCGTAGTATATGCTGCACCCAGTGACGCGACAAATGCGAGTCGGGACCTGCAAAGAATCCCGTCGTCGATGTCCTTGTTGTGCAACTGATCCCAGGCTCGGATCGCACACCGGTGGATTCAGTTTGTCAGTCCAAACCTGGACTCGTGGATCTTCACGCGGACGAGCCTTGACGGTCAAAGACATCCTCGAAGAGCAGATCGCCTACAAACTGGCGTGAGCGGCGAGTTCGTTCAAGAGGGTCAAGGGGGCCAAAGAGAAATACTTGGCCCTCTTGGCCCCCTTGAGAGGGCGCGTGACCGTCATTGCACGGGGCGCCATTGGATCGCAGGCCCCAAAGCCGGCCTGCAAGCGGGAGTTTTCCGCTTTGTGGCCCCCGGCCGGCACGCGAGCGAAACGCTCGCTTTCGGCTGTGCGCAGCACGCCTGCTGCTGGTGGCTCCAACGCGACAAACTCCCGGCCCGAAGGGTCGGCTCTTCGAAGGGGGTCAAGGGGGCCAACATTCTGTGTTTGGCCCCCTTGGCCTTCTTGGCCTCCACGTAATCTGGGCCAGGCAGGAGAACAAACCACGCGTGCATTCGTTGCCCGGATGCTTCACTGGGTTCGCCATGACAAGTCCGCCGGGCACGCCAGAGGATCGGGTTCTGCGGGGACCCTCGGCAAGGCGCCGGCGCCATTGCATCTTCGGCCGCCCGCGGATAGACTGGGATTATGACCGACGCATTGAAGAAACTGAACAAGGACATCACGCCCATCGCGGACTGGTTGCCGCACGACCACCTTCCGTGGGTGATCGCCGGGCCGTGCAGTGCGGAATCGGCGGAGCAGGTGCTTTCGACGGCCCGGGGACTCGCGAAATCGCCGCACATCAAGGCCTTTCGGGCCGGGATTTGGAAGCCGCGAACCCGGCCGAACTCGTTCGAGGGCATCGGCGAAGTCGGGCTCGACTGGCTCGCCCAGGTGAAAGCCGAAACGGGTCTGCCCACCGCCACCGAGGTGGCCAACAAGGCCCACGTCAAGCTGTGCCTGGAGCACGGCGTGGACATCCTCTGGGTCGGGGCCCGGACGACGGTGAGCCCCTTCGCGGTGCAGGAGATCGCCGACGCCCTGCGGGGCGTCGATATCCCGGTGTTCGTGAAGAACCCGATCAACGCGGAGCTGGGTCTGTGGCTCGGGGCCATCGAGCGAATCTACGACGCGGGCATCCGGAAGCTCGGGGCGATCCATCGCGGGTTCTCCAGCTACGCCGAGACGGAGTTCCGCAACGATCCGAAGTGGCAGATTCCCATCGAGCTGAAGCGTCTGCTGCCGGACTTGCCTTTGGTGTGCGATCCGAGCCATATCTCGGGCAAACGCGAGTTCATCGAGCCGCTCTCGCAGATGGCGATGGACCTGGGCGTCCAGGGTCTGATCATCGAGTCCCACGTCGATCCGGACCACGCGTTGAGCGACGCGAAGCAGCAGGTCACGCCGGAGGACCTGTGTCGAATCCTGGACCGCCTGAAGGTCCGCGACACGGGGATTACGGGCCGGGACGTGAAGCGCCAGATCGCCCACCTCCGCGCGGAGATCAGCCAGGTCGATGCGAAGATCATCCAGGACCTCGCCGAGCGGATGAAGTGGGTCGAGGAGATCGGCCGGCTCAAGCAGGAGCACCACATCCCCGTCCTGCAGCTCACGCGATGGGAGACCCTGCTCGAAGACCACATCGCCAGGGCACAGAAGGCCGGGCTGGACGGCGATTTCATCAAGTCCCTCTTCGAGCTGATCCACGCGCAGGCGGTCAAACGCCAGTTGTAGGACGGATCGCAGAAGCGACTCCGCACACTATCTCCGCGTAGTCGGGATGCTACAATCTGCTCCGGATGGGCCGGGTGGACTTGAACTCGTATGCGCCCGGCCGGACTTGGAGGGTCACGTCGCCGGATGGAGCGTCGAGCCGATCGATCCCCTTGGCCTCGGCGAGCGGCCAGCCACTCTCCGTGACCGCCTTCTCGTCGGCGACCGGCAGGATGACCGTAGCCGTCGTATTGGGCGGGATCGTGAGGTTCCACGTGAGCAGACCCTGGCCGTCGAGGCTCCAGTCGCTCGCGATCCGGCCGTAGAGGCTGTCGTGGTGGGCCCTGACCCACTTGAGCGAGGGGTCGTCCACGATGCCCGGCTTGAGGATGAACCGCTGGAAGCCCGGATGGGCCGGATCGCTCTGGATGCCCGCCAGCCCCTCGATGAACCATGTCCCGATGTACAGATACGAGCTGTGGCACAGCGAGTTGTCCATGTCCCACGACTCGTAGATCGTGGTGGCGCCGTGGCGGAGCATGTCGCCCCAGCCGGGGTAGGTGTCCTTGTTCGCCATCGTGAACAGCAGGTCCTGGCGGTCCATGGCGAGCAGCGTCTTGTAGAGGAAGGCGCCGCCCGTGATGCCGGCGTAGATGTGGCCCTTGCGGCGCATCAGGATCTCCTCTTCCAGCCGGCGCTCGATGGCCGGTCGCACGTCCTGCGGCGGCAGGTTCACGAGCAGCGCGATCGCCAGGTACGCCTGGTAGCCGTTCACGTAGCTGTTGATGCCCGGGATGAAGAACTCGCGGTGCACGGCCTTGCGGACCTCGTCGGCCCGTGTGCGCCAGGCCTTCGCTTCTTCGGCCTTGCCGACGACCTCCGCGATGGTCGCAGCGGTCTGGAGATTGAAGATCCAGTAGCAGTTGTTGAAGAACAGCGTCTCGCGGGTATCGCCGTTGACGCCCTTGGCGCCGGGCCAGAGCCAGTCGCCGAGGAAGTCCCACTGGCCGCCCCACCGCCTCAGGAGATTGTCTTGGGCCTTGGTCTCCAGGAAGGCGAGCCACCGCTGGATCGTGGGGAAGTTCTCTTCGAGGATGCGGGTGTCGCTGTAGCGTTCGTAGATCTCCCAGGGCAGCGTGACGCAGTAGCCGCTCCAGCCGGGGCCGCCGCCGCCCCAGTAGGTCGGGGCGGTATAGGGGAGATTGCCGGCTTCGACGGTGTCCTTGACGGCGGCCATCTGGCCCGTGCCCCAGGCGGCGCTGCCGCCCTGCACGTCGCGCCAGTCCTGGCTCCACTTCGTGTAGAACGCGCCGAGGCCGTAGTTGTTCAGGCCACACTCGGTCGTCGCATGGGCGTCGCCGCCGTAGCCCATTCGCTCGCGATGGGCGCAATCGACGACGTAGCCGCCGAGGCTGAGGGTCTCGAAGGTCCAGAGCGTCGTGTCGTAGATCCGGTTGAGCAATTCGTTCGAGCACTCGAAGTCGGCCGCCCTGGCGTAGTCCGTCCGCACGAGAGACGCCCGGATGTCACTCAGTGCGGGCTTGTACTTGAGCCCCTCGATCGTGACCCATCGGCCCGTGAAGTAGTTGAAGCGATTTCGGAACGTGCCCTCGCCCCCGGGGCCGAGGACGTACTTGCTGTGGAGCCGATGCGTCATGTCCGCCTCGGGGCGCTCGGAGAACTTGAACTCGATCTCATCGCCCGCCTTGCCCCGGATCTGTGCTTCGAGCCAGCCCGTGACGTTCACGCCCAGATCGACGCGATAGACACCCGGCTTGACCTCCTCGACGGCGACCGGCTGAACCTCGCGAATCCGCCGGTTCGGCTCGATCATCTCGGCCGAGAGCGCGAGGCTGGGTGAATACACGGTCGCTGGCTTCCAGGCGGCGTCATCGTAGCCCGCCTCGCACCAATCAGCGATCTCCCTGTTCGCGTCGTACCGCTCGCCGCCGAAGTGCATGAAGTCCCAGACGCCCATCAGCGTGTTCGGACTCGGATGCGTCCGCCACGTGCCGTCGGTCGTGATCGAGACGACCTCGCCACCGGGCAGCCGGATATTGGCCTGCGCCAGCACAATCGGCGTCTGTGGCCGGTCGTCCGTCTTGTACGGCGGGAAGATCGACCAGGAGACCCCGAGCCACAGGGCGATTACGTTCTTGCCCTGCTGGAGTCGGTCGCCGATCTCGTAGGTGACGTATCGAGCCCGCTTGCGATGGTTCGTCACAGCCGGCGACAGGACCGCGTCGCTGATCCGCTTGCCGTTCACGTAGAGCTCGTGATAACCCACAGAGGCAATGTAGATCACGGCTCGCTCGGGTCTGGCTTTCAGGTCGAAGGTCTTTCGCAGCCACGGATCGGGCACCTTGTTGTCCGGCGGCGGCCAGCCCCCTTCTCGCTTGAAGACCGGATCGCTGCCGATCCATTTGCCCGACCAGTCGGACCTCTCCAGCAGACCCATCGTCCAACAAGCCAGCCAGCTCCAGCCGGAGGTTACGCCGTTTTCGTCCTTGACGCGGACCTTCCAGCAGCACTGCGTGCCGGACGACAGCGGCTTGCCGTCATAGACCACGTGCGCGGATTGGCCCGAGGAGACCATGCCGGAATCCCACAGGTCGCCCCTGTCCGCGTCGAGTAGCGCGACAGTGCTGGCCACAAGGACCTGGAAAGCGGTCTGCCTCTGCCCGCGACCGTCCGGGTCCGCCGCCTCCAGCTTCCAGCTCAGTCGCGGCCGAGGCACGTCGATGCCGAGGGGATCGGCCAGATACTCGCACCGCAGGTCGGCCACCGTCACGGAGCACGGCCGGCCGGCGGCAACTGCCCTCCCAAAACAGGCGAGAAACACCATGAAGAACGGAATGTATCGAACCGATCTGCTGCCAGGAAACGTTGTCATAGCGGCCTCCTTGAACCGACCGACCAGACGATCCCCCTGGAGGATACCGCCCGGCGCGTTGTCTATCCGAAGCACACAGGATCCCATTATAGTGGGGTCGGTCCGGGGAGGCCATGCCCAATGTGAGATCACCCGGCGTTGTCGTTGGGCGCGTCAGCGGGGTTCGCAGAGACACGGGAATCCAGACGCCGGACGGCGACAAACAACGCGACAGCGACCCACAGGCCGCTGAGGACAACCAGCCCGGCCGCGACGATCACAGTCGCCAGGAGAACGATGCTCATCGCTTGCGCCCTCTCTCGAACAACCCGTGGACATAGTGCCCCACCGCGTAGGCCGCCAGCGAACAGATCAGGGCGGGAAGAATCGCCCCCACATCGGTCTTGAAGAGCGTCTCAAGCTGGAGCAGGATGGCCACGACGGTGCCCACGGTCATGGACAGGATTCCGGCCAGGGGACGGGGTTTGCGTGTCCACAGGCCCAGGATCAAGGCGGGCAAGATCGCGGGAGCCCAAATGTTGTAGCAGACCATCAACCCCTTGATCACGCTCGGAACAAAGGCCGCCATGCCGGCCGCGAGCGCCGCAATGGCCACGGTCGAATACCGTCCCGCGATCAGCGCGGCGCTGTCCTGCCGGGCGGTAAACCTTCGAAGGATGTCCTGCGTGAACACAACCGCTCCGGCGTTCAGCAGCGAATCAAGGCTGGACACTACGATCGACACAAGAGACACGAGCAGCAGAGCATACGCGGCATGCGGCATCGTCATCTTGACCAGGGTCAGCAGGACGTAGTCCTCCCCCGTGTCGGCGGGGACAACCGTTCGTGCAACGATGCCCAGGGCGATCATCACCGTAAACCACAGGGCGCTGAAGAGCCCCGAGAGAATGAACCCGTTGCGAGAGACCACCGTGGTCCTGGACGCAAGGGCCAGATTCGCATACGGCGGGATCAGTGTTTCCCCGAGGAGAAACGCCGTGACGAAACCGACGATCTCCAGCGGCGGCGTCGTTTGGAACCCCCATGCCGTCGCGGCCATCGCCTCCTGGTAGAAGCCGGCGGCGCCGCCTTCGAAGTCGAACAGCAATTCACACAACAGAATGACCGGCAGAAGCAGCGCAAACAAGGTGAAGTGATAGGCGTCGGTGATCACGCTCGCACGCAGGCCGCCGAAGGTGGTGTAGGAAGTCGTCACGAGGGCGACCACGGCCACCGAAAGCCATCGAGGCAGACCGAAGATGTCGTTGAGAACGACGCCTCCGGCGCTGATCATCACGGCGGAAAACAGCGTGCACAACAGGACGGAGATGATCCCCGCGAGGATCTGACATCGGGAGCCGTATTTCTGCCCGACTGCGTCGCCAAGGGTGTAGCAGTCCTTGAGTTCCCGCAGTTTCGGGGCGATCAGCAGGCCCACGAGAATGTTCTGGATGGAGTATGCGGCGCCGATCAGCAGGAACAGAAAGCCGCTCTTGAACCCCCTGCCGACGAAGCCGATGGAGAAGCCGGGTCCGACGTACGTCGCGCAGAGGCTGGCGAAGATCAAGGCCAGGGGCAGGGCGCGTCGGGCGATGGAGAAGTCCACGTATTCCCGGGCGGTCCGTGCGCGCACGGCCACAACGACCAACACAGCCACGTAGCCTACAACGAGCACCGTCGAGAGAACCACATGCACAGTCCTATTTCTTCCCCTGAGTCATCCGTAGCACTTGGAGCCGGCTCAACCAGGCCCGGAGTCGATGTTCTCTTATTCCTGTCCTTGCTGGAACGCCTCTTCCTCCAGTTCGCTGATCACTGCGTCCAGGTCAGCCTCGGTCCGAATCCACCCAAACCTCGCATCGACGAGAAACGTGCCGTACCATTGAATCAGGTTCTTCGCAAAATCCTCGTCCCTGCAGTACAGGCCGAAGGAGATCTCGCCCGCGTGCGACTCGCCCTTCCGCGGCCTCTGGGGAAAGGCCAGCAGCCCCCCGCTGCGGGAGATCAGAAACTCGAGGTCCGACACCTTGCTGTTGTAGATCTTCAGCCGGCCCGATTCGATCGCCTCGGGGAACCTGCGGAACAGGTGCCGGGCCGCGTTCGAAAAACCCGACACGCTGAGATTCATCGCCCGGTGCACCCGCACGTCGGGATACTCGTGGAGGATCGTGTGGAGCTGGCTGATGTAGTCCTCCATCGGCTGGCGTTCCCCCTCGAACAACATGCAGGTCCAGAGCTCGCCCTGGCCGGTGGCGTCGAGCTGTTCCTGGAGCATTTTCTTGGCTGCTTCGTAGGTCTCTCGCCGATTGCCAAGCACCTTCAACTGTCGCTGCATCAGGACATGGGCCCACACGGGCATGTCGCTCGGCAGCGCTTCGGGCGGGCAGACGCCCAGCCGGGTCATCAATCGAAGGAACTGCTTGTGTTCGGACCCGTAGAACCTCCGGCCGACCACGCTGCCGACGTTGCCGTTGCACTCCAGCCCGTATTTCTTGTGGTAGCCGAACGAGAGGCGATGCACGTCGTGGCCCCGCTCCCTGAGCATCTTATCCAGCTCGCCGATCAGGAAGGCCGCCTGTTTCTCCGGGGCCTTGTCGATCGAAAGATGCACGTTCGGGCACAGGACGATCGGCCGCTTGCCCAGCATGGTGGTCAGCGACCCCAGTTCCGTCGCGACTTGCTCCAGTTCCTCGTGTCCGTCATAGCGCTCCACGCACACGAAGACCACCAACACGTCGTTGAAGCTCACGCGCGACTGAGGCGCGGAGATCGTCGCGGGGTCGATCCTCGTACTCGGTTCTTTGTCCTCAAAGTAGCAGGAAGAACACTGATAGCTGTCCAAAATCATATCGGGGTGCCGCTTCCGTATCCCTTATGAACGAGTGTTGTGCAAATGGGTTGAGTCCTCAATTTTGCATAACCTCCTGCTTCTACTGTAGGTTCACGTGGCTGCGGCTATGATCCCGCGTTGACGCATGAGCCTTCTTCATGCGCGACGCAATCCCGGCGTCAACGCGCGAAATAAAAAGGCCGACGTCGGGGGTCACCACCTTCTCGCCGAAACCGGCACTGTTCAGCAGGCGCACGACCTCCGTGGCCTCCCAAAAGTCCCGGGACTCGCTGATCCGCCTGGCTTCATCCCGGGTCAGCGACTTCAAAAAGGTCGGCAGACATCCGTCGCGAAGCGCGCCGGCGTAATCCGCCAACAACTCCTGAATCTCTCTGTCAGCGCTCGACATGTGAAAACCGCTCCAATCTCGGGAAGTTCGTCAGTCTTCCCCACCAGACACCCTGTACTGCTCTTTCAACATCTCTCTCAACTTCAAAATCGTCCGAAACTCCAGCATCTTGACGGCGCCCACCGTTGTCCCGAGCTGGTTGGCAATCGCCCGGTTGGACATCCCTTCCATCCACAGCTCGATAGCCTTGCGTTCTCGAGCCTTGAGCTTGCCCAGCATCTTGTGCAGGAGCTGCTTGAGCTCCTCCTGGGAAACCAGGTCGCACAACCCCAAGTCCGGCGCCATCAGGTTCTGCAAGTCGTCCTGGGACAGGCACGCCCTGCGATTCAGTCTCCGGTAGACCTCCCGGAGACGCTTGCGCATGTAGTAAAGGTACACCGTCTTGAGAAGATGCCGTTCATCTTCAATGTTGCGCAGATGATCCGGGTTTTCCCAGATATCCGCGTACACATCCTCCAATACATCTTCGCATTCCACTTCGTTGCCGAGATAGCGATGCAGATGCCCGATGAACATGGCAAAAGTCGCCCTCACAAAAGGCTCCATGGCTCGGCGACGCGACTCGGTATCAGAGGCCGTCAGTTGCTTCAGAGCATTACGCAGCCGCTTATCCATGTCCGGTTGTTTCGCTCTCCTATACTCGTTGCCTTGGACCCTGCCGAAGTCCGACACTCGAGCCCCGACGGGTACGGGCCGTAGATCCCGTAATCTCCAATTCTATCACGGAGATTGGAGGAGTTCAACCGGCAAACTCCCACGCGTGCCCTTCCCCTCGGGCCGGCCTCTGAACGTCACCCTGCAACCCGACCCGAGGATCCCAATTCGATCAGACACGATGACTGCTCAAGAACCTGCACTGCAGGTAAACTCCGATCCACGCGAGCAGGACGATTCCCGCGAAGATTGCGAAATCCAATCGCAGGTACCGGCCGACGTTCCCCATCACACCCCAGGGCAAATCGGCAAGCATCACTCCCGCCTCGTCGGAGGACGGGGGCTGCTTGCCCGAAACGCCGTTGGCGCTCGGCGGAACGACCGGGGGACCGCCGCTGTCATTCGCGTCGCCGGAGGGCTCCGGCTTGTTCACCGCACCTGCATCAGGCAGGCTCGGAGTCGTTCCACCCTGCGGCGCGACGTCTCGAAGACTGTCCGCAGGAACACCGGAGGTATCCGAAGGCTGAACGCCCGTTGGGGGCGTCGCGGCGTTGGGCTCTGTCGTGACATCCGTCTTGGTCTCAGCACCGCTCTCGGGGGCGGCGCCGGCTTCATCCGTTGCAGCCGTCTCTTTCTCGATCTTGTCGAGCACCTGCAGCAGGACCTTAGCCGACTCGGCGTTCTTCAGGTCCTGGCTCGCGATCTCCAGCGGCTCGCGGGCATAGCCCGTTTCACCGACCCCCAGCAGGTGGTACCCGAGCAGAAGCTGCATGTCGGCGTCGTAGCCGAACTGATCGAGCTTATCGACAAGTTTCTCGATCTGCGCGAACAGCACGTCGTCGTTCGCATAGAGGCCGCGAGGATAGAAGACGCCTTCCTTCTCGGGAGACGCCTTGCTCAATGCCCTGCGCAGCAGTTCGGCCGACTCCGTGTATCGCCCGTCCGCAAACAGCGCCTGGGCGTACGCGAACGGGAGAATCACATCGTTAGGCGACAGCCGCATGGCTTCCTCGAACTGGCGAGCCGCGGTGCCATAGTTTCCGGCCTCGAAGCTCTTGACGCCCTCCTCGAACCGGGTGTCCGCCAGCGTCGCAGCCGCCGGCTGAGCGTTCTGCTGGTCCAGCTTCTGGCGAACGTCGGCCCACGTGCCGCCATCCACCGGCTGGGCCGGCGCCTCCACCGGGGTCTCGGAACTGTAGCTCGTGTACGCGCCGTCGTCGTTCTGATAGTAGTAATTGTAGGTGTAGTAATTGTAGTTGTCGCCGACCACCTCGCGGGCGATCGGGTAGTATCCGTACCACACGTACGGATGGTATCCATACCAGTAGTAGCGGGTGTACGTGTAGTCCAGCGGCCACCAGCCGCCCAGGCTGATGAACACGTATTTGCGGTGGTAGTACGGATACACGGGCCGGAACATCCAGCGAGGCCCGAAACGGTAGCAGACCGGATAGTAATAACTCGGCCAAATCACGCGATGGTGAAGCCGGAAGTAGGGGTCATAGTAGGTATGCGTGTGTCGGTAGTCGTGACGGATCAGGTCCGGCCGATCATAGTAGCGAGCAGACACATACGAGGGGCGGGAGGGCCGACTTGTGGTCAGCAGTCCCGGCTCGCGTCTCGGGGCATCCGGGTCCACGGGCAAGGACGCAGGACGACGTATGTGGCCTGCCAGTCGGGACTCCAACATGTCGTGCCGCGACCGCGACCGCTCGACCTGCTGGCGCGCCCCCACGATCGGCTGCGCTCCCACGTTCGGCCGATCCACAGTCTGTGTTCGCCGAGTTGCCAAACGATCCGAGAGTCCCGTTCGGCCGCGTCGCGTATCCGGCGTAGCCGGCACGCCCCCTCGCTGAATGGAGGGCATCGGGCTCTGGCGGCTCGTGCCCGCGGCTCCTATCCGTGCATCTTGCTGGACGGAGGCCCGCTGGCGACTCTCATTGAGCCGGTCCGTCAGGCTCTCTCGCCCGCCCGTCGAACGCTCAGGTCGGCTTGTCGTCGGTGAAGACCCGGGCGATCGCGACTCCCTCGTCGCCCCGGCGATCTGTTCGGGCTGCGCCGCCGCGCCAGGTCTCGCAGTGGCGCCCTGGCCCGACAGCGTGCGTTCGTTCATCCGCTCAACCTGTGAACTGCGACCTGTTGCCGAATCGGTCAACGATCGCTCACGCCGGATCGGACTTGCCACATCCGGGGTTCGAGTCAGCCCGGAGGAGGGACTCGTCGCAGCCTCCCCTTGCGGGGACCCAATCCTCGGAGAGAACCGTCGGATCTGCGAGTCGCGGGACCTCGTCCCGATCTCGGGTCGCGTGGGACTCTGGCTCGGCATGGGACTTGTGACACTCGACGAATCGGACGACAGCGTCCCGGAGCCGATCCGGCTGCCGATGCCGCTCGTCACGTCGGAACTCATACTCTCGCTCCGGGCGGACGACCGGGTCTGATCCGACCAGGAACTCCGCCTCTGGGCGCCAATCGTCTCACCGACGGAGCTCTCGCCCACCGAAGGCGTCGAGTAGGAGGGGCTGGTCGTGAATGATCTGCTCCGGCTCGGCGACGGGCTGGAACGCACCGACGGCGCCGGATCACTGGACCTGGTGGAAGGGGCCGGCCGACTGAAAGACGCGCTCGGAGGGCTGATCGGCGTCCTGGGGCGGCTGTACGAGGTGCTTGGCCGGCTATAGGAAGCACTCGGCGAGCGGCTCGGACTTATGGATCGGCTCGGGCTCGGCGAGGAGGACCGCGACGGGCTGGAACTCCGACTCATCGGGCGAGGGCTCGGGCTGCTCATCCTCGGCGCAGAACTGGACGATCGCGGACTGCTCGGCGCCCCGCGACTCATCGTTGACGCCCCCGAGGGCGCCCGCTGCGAGGGCGACGGGCGCGGGCTCTGACTCCTCTGATTCGACCGGGAAGCCGCGCGGCGGGCGGTGCTTCCACTGCGCGACTGGCCGTAGGCCAGCGGCCGGGCCAGCAGCAGCATCCCGACGAGCACGGCGATAAGCGACGGGCCCCAGGCACGTTCCATCGCGCCCTCAAGCCCCGCCGTTCGAGACTGTTTCTTCTCATTTACGGCATACATCGCAATACTCCTTTCTCTCCGGCGGTAGCACTGCCGGCGAGCCTCATCTGGCCCCCACCTGCCCGACCGCCGGCATTCGACACACCTGGCTGAACCGCTTGGAATCGTGCTGTGGACATAAGGCTCACCATTTAACTCTACTGTTCTCAAGGTCTTAGGGTTTGCCGAACCGCCGGGAAGGGTCACAACCACGTCTTTCGACCGTCCCGGCCAAATCCGCGCAAACCGGCCTGCATGCTGCGGCCCGGAGTATCTGTCCTCAGATTTAAGGCATGGTGAACCGTTGCAGTCACGGAAAAAAATGCAGATCCCTTCGTGGCGAGCCAGAATAGTCGCACAGTCGGGGCAGACGGGCTCCGCTTACATGTCGGGAACCGCTTCCGGATAGAATTGCCCCGTCGGGCTGATCTTGAAGACGTAAATCAGCCCCTCTTTGAGCGACTGGTATACGGCGCTGCCATAAATGGCCCTGATGCCGTACTCATGGAGCGTTTCCGGGTCGTTCGCGAGGTCCCAGATGCTGGACCAGAACAACTGCTGATGGCGGATGGGCAGGGCCTGCAGAAGACCGTTGTACCGCTTCGGCTCGGCCCCGGGCTCCTCGATAAGGAACCCCTCCCCGGGCGGCATCTTCTCGCCGTAGACGCGGCGCAGAGGTACAGGGCCCGCGACTTGCCGTCGGTGACCATCTTGTCGTCGAATTTGACAATCAGGGCGTCGAAATAAACGACATCGCCCTCGATTGTGTACTCCTTCTGCAGGATGACCTTGGTCTTGTCGTTCCGGGCGGTCTCGACAAACCGGATCGTGGTCAGCAATCGCCCGTTCTCGTTGTGCTGAGAGATCACCTTGGCGTACCCGATCTGGTCTTCATCCGTCAGATTGCTGATGGCCTGCCGGAGTTGCTTGTTCTCCGTCAGAAGATCGTGAATGGTCATCGCCCCCCGGTAGATCCCGGGCCCAATGAGTGCGGCGGCCGCAACGAGGACCGCGCCAAAGCCATACAGGGCGAACCGCATTTTCTTCACCAGGAACACCATCCATTCCCAACCCTGCCGTCGGCGGTTGCCACGATGAACCGCCCCTGCCTGAGGTTTCATCGGCCCGAGGAAACAGGTTTCTGCATTGAAAAACGCCCGTGGAATCCCAAGTTTCGCCATTCCCCATTGCATCGCCGGACGATATAACCTATTATGACGGCTCAAACAGGATCGGTTGGAAGGATAGAGGCCTATGGATAGGGTACGATCTCAATTCTTGCGAATCAGCCTGCTTGTCAGTCTCGTGGCGATCTCGGGGTGTTATGAACCCGAGCCCAAACCCCTGATCATGGGGGAGACGCGGCCCTTGGCACTGCCGCCGGCCGAGGCCCCGCCGGCATAGCATCGGCTTGTCGGACGCTCGATCCAGGGACGCCCGATCATGATCCAGATCCTCGGGCAGGGAGACGACACCGTGCTGGTCATGGCGACCATTCACGGCAATGAGCCTGCGGGGACCCCCCTTGTGAACAAGTTGATCGACCATCTGCGAAGCAATCGCAGCCTGCTGGAGGGCCGCCGTGTCGTGTTCCTACCCGTTGCCAACCCCGACGGGCTGGCCGCCAACACACGGGAGAATATCCGGCGCATCGATCTGAACCGCAACTTCGACACGGCCAACCGCGTGAACGACGAGACCAACGGCTTTCGGCCGCTTTCGGAACCTGAATCGCGGGCATTGGAGAGCGTCATCAGGGAATACAGGCCCAGCCGAATCGTGAGCATCCATCAGCCGCTGACCTGCATCGACTACGACGGTCCCGGTCGGGTCCTGGCCGCTCGCATGGCACAGTACTGCGACCTGCCCCTGAAGAAACTCGGCGCCAAGCCGGGCTCGCTCGGCTCATACACCGGCGAATCACTCGGCATTGCGACAATCACCGTCGAGCTGCCCGCCGATGCATCGAGGCTGAGCGACCAGGCCCTCTGGGATAAGTACGGCAAGGCCCTCCTGGCAGCCGTCCTGTACCCGCAACACCCCTTTTAACTGGAACATACGTGGGACCAGGGCGCCACGCCACGGTCAAACTCGTTTGACCGTGAATCTTAATTCGTCTGTTCCATCAGAAGGTCCATGGACAAGCAGTTTGTCCATGCCACCCTCCCCATCTTCCGCCGGATCGCCGCCTGCCCCACGATCCGGGTGCCACGCCAAAACTTGTCTGAGCGTGTCTTCACACACCGCGGGATCGGCTCACCCCGCAGGCAATGCCGGCTTGATTTGCCCATTCCGATGGGGTATCATACTGCCCATCAGATATCTCGCGAATCAGCATGCCTCTGCTGCATATAGCGCAACGTCCGTGCTGCCCGCAGGAAGAGCATCCAGAGCCGGAATGCGGGTATTCTGTGTGCTTGGCGGCTGGGTTTGCCGTGAGGAACATGGGCATATACAAGCTGAACAACCAGTATCAGCCATCAGGGGACCAGCCGCAGGCCATCGACCGGCTCGCGCAGGGGCTCTATGAGGGCAGGAAGTTCCAGACTCTCATGGGCGTCACCGGCAGTGGCAAGACCTTCACTATGGCCAACGTGATCGCCCGGTTCGACCGGCCTGTGCTGGTCGTCTCACACAACAAGACGCTCGCCGCACAGCTTTACGAGGAGTTCAAGGAGCTGTTCCCCGAGAACGCGGTCGAGTACTTCGTCAGCTACTACGACTACTACCAGCCAGAAGCGTACATTCCCCAGCGGGATATCTACATCGAGAAGGACGCCTCCCGGAATGCCGACCTCGACCGGCTTCGGCTCTCGACCACGACGAGTCTGTCGTCCCGGCGGGACTGCATCGTCGTGGCCTCCGTCTCGTGCATCTTCGGGCTCGGTTCGCCGGAGGACTACAAGGCCAGCGTCGTCGCCGTCCGTACGGGCGAGACCCACGAACGGAACGTCCTGCTCGGCCGGCTCGCCGACATGCAGTACGCCCGCAACGACATCGACTTCCAGCGGGGCACTTTCCGCGTGCGAGGCGACGTGGTCGAGCTGCACCCGTCCTACGAGTCGTTTGCCGTCCGAATCGAGTTCTTCGGCGATACCGTCGAGCAGATCAGCTATATCAACCCCGTCTCGGGCCAGATCCTGGCGCCGGAGCAACAGGTATTCGTCTACCCGGCCCAGCACTATGTCATGCCCAACGAGCGAATCCAGCCCGCCGTCGAGGGCATCCGGGCCGAGCTCGAATCCCGGCTCCAGCAGTTCCGCAGCGAGGGCAAGCTGCTCGAAGCCCAGAGGCTCCAGGCCAGGACGATGTACGACCTGGAGATGATCCAGGAAGTCGGCTATTGCAGCGGGATCGAAAACTACTCCCGCCACCTCGCAGGGCTGCCCCCCGGGGCGAGGCCGTACACGCTGGTCGATTACTTTCCGAAGGATTTCCTGCTGATCGTCGACGAATCGCACGTGACGATCCCTCAGCTTCGGGCGATGTGGGCGGGCGACAGGAGCCGCAAGGAGGTCCTCGTCGAGCACGGTTTCCGGCTGCCCAGCGCCCTGGACAACCGGCCCCTGCGGTTCGAGGAGTTCCAGGAGAGCTGGGACCAGGTGATCTTCGTCTCCGCGACGCCCGCCCTTTATGAGATGGGCAAGTGCGACAACGAGGTCGTCGAGCAGATTCTCCGGCCGACCGGCCTGCTGGACCCGGAGATCTTCGTCTTCCCGGCCAGCAATCAGGTCCAGCACCTGCTCGACGAGATCGGCCGCCGGGTCGAGGTCAAGGAGCGGGTTCTCGTGACCACGCTGACCAAGCGGATGGCCGAGCAGCTCTCGGATTTCGTGGCGAAGCGGGGCTACCGCTGCCGCTACCTGCACAGCGAGGTCGAGACGCTCGAACGGATCGAGATCCTTCGCGACCTGCGGCTGGGCGAGTTCGACGTGCTGATCGGCGTCAACCTCCTCCGCGAGGGCCTGGATCTGCCCGAGGTCTCCTGCGTCGCGATCCTCGACGCGGACAAAGAGGGGTTCCTGCGGAGCCAGACCTCGCTGATCCAGACGATCGGCCGGACCGCCCGGAACGTCAACGCCACGGTCTTCCTGTACGCCGACACCGTCACCGAATCCATGCAGAAAGCCATTGACGAGACGAACCGCCGTCGTACAATTCAACTGTCGTACAATCGGGAGCATGGAATCACGCCGGAGACGATACGCAAGGAGATTCGCAAGAGCCTCACCGAGCAGATCAAGGCGCGACGGGTAGCCCGCGAAGCGATTCAGCTCGACGATTCCGAATACGACAAGGTCGAGATGGCCGGCCAGATCGAACACGAGATGTTCGAGGCCGCCGAGGCACTCGATTTCGAGCGGGCCGCCACACTCCGGGATCAGTTGCGTCAGTTGAAGGAGTTGCCCGAGCTGATCGTCACCAGCAAAACGAAGAAAGACGTCGCCCGAAAGACGCGCGGCAGGCGCAGGGCGACGTCCTGATCCCTGCCGTTGGAAAGTTGTTCTTTGGGAACTGTCAGATGAAGAAACTCGATATCAAGCAAGTACGACCGCTGATTCGCATGGCCATGGAAGAAGACCTGGGCAGCGGCGATGTCACCACGAACCTGTTGTTCCAGGACGGCGCGACCGCGGAAGCGAGGATCGTCTCCCGCGAAGAAATCGTCGTCGCCGGCCTGCCCGTCCTCGAAGAGATCCTCCGCCAGTACGATGAGCGTCTGACGATGACCCCTCACTTTCGCGACGGGCAGTCCGCCCACGTCGGCAACAAGCTCGCCACGATCCGCGGGCCCCTTCGCTCCATGCTCAGCGTCGAGCGGGTCATGCTGAACTTCCTCCAGCGGCTCAGCGGCATCGCCACCACGACCAGCCGATACGTCCGCGCGATCAAGGGCACGCGGGCCAAGATCTACGACACGCGGAAGACCCTGCCCGGCTGGCGACTGCTCGAGAAGTACGCCGTCCGTTGCGGCGGCGGATACAACCACCGCATCGGCCTCTACGACGGCGTCCTCATCAAGGACAACCACCTGGCCGAATTGGGAAAGGACTTCTCCACCCGGATCAAGCGTCTGGTCGCAGAGGCCCAGAAGCTCAAGGGACTCAAGTTCATCGCCGTCGAAGTGGACCACGTGGACGACCAGTTGAATCACGTCTTGAAGATCCCCGGCATCGATATCGTTCTGCTGGACAACATGGGCCAGTGGCAGCTCAAGCACGCCGTCGAAATGCGCGACGCGATGTGCGGCAGGAACGGCAAGCCCCTGCTGGAAGCCTCCGGCAACATCAACCTGAACAACGTCTCCGAGATCGCCCAGTGCGGCGTGGATCGCATCGCGGTCGGCGCGATCACGCATTCGGCCGCGGCCGTGGACATCGGACTGGATCGATAGAACCGCCGTAGCTCGTATCTCGTCGCTCGTGTCTCGTACGGGCACGGCAGTGCGGGCAATCGGGCGAGATGCGAATCAAGAGGCACGAGATGTGAACATGGTCCCCGACGACCGTCTGGACCCCGACCTTATCCGGGCTAACCTCAAGACCAAGAGAATCGGCCGCTCGGTCCTCGTCTACGGTCAGACGGCCAGCACGAACGACGTGGTCGCCGAGTACGCCCGCAACCCGGACAACGACGGGCTCGTGGTCTTCGCCGAGGAGCAGACGGCCGGCCGGGGCCGCACCGGGGCCACGTGGCAGAGCCACGCCGGCGACAGTCTCCTGTTCTCCTTTGTCCTGATCGACTCGAAGGCCGCGGGTGAACTCGTCTCGCTGGCCTGCGCCGTGGCCGTGGCCGAGGCCATTGGACAGGTCGGAGGCCATCAGGCGGCGATCAAATGGCCCAACGACATCCTGCTCGACGACAGGAAGGTCGCCGGCATCCTGGTGGAGTCCAGAAGTGTAACTCGTCGCTCGTCGCTCGTCGCTCGACCAGCGAGAACCTACCCTGTCAACCAGCGAGATACGATTCACGAGGCACG
>Ga0116141_10001888_pt1 | contig 18080 bp, 14 predicted proteins | sample AD_UKC097_MetaG_FD_89744 | JGI IMG/M metagenome (GOLD analysis project Ga0116141, IMG submission 89744) | Active sludge microbial communities of municipal wastewater-treating anaerobic digesters from USA - AD_UKC097_MetaG | ecosystem: Engineered > Bioreactor > Anaerobic > Digestate | place: USA...
ACCCTGGACCCCCGGGCGTGCATCGCCATCTTTGGAGAACAGGTTTCTCAATTACCCCTTGCCGCCCGGAGAAACGGGATCGCTCCCCTTGCCCCATCGGACACTGCTGCAGTCGAAATGGAAAGGATCTGGAATGGCTCCGCCTTTAAGGCCGGATTTTTCTCTCTTTACCGCAATGCGGAATTCTGGCGCTGGCGATATCTTGAAAACCCCTGTTTCAGATACAGTATATTCCAGGATCCTGAAGGTTCCGGGTTTCTTGTATCCCGGACAGAGGAACTCGTTTCCTCCAAAAGGGTAAAAGTAAAGCGTTGGTCTATACTGAGAATGATCGAGATCATTCCCGCAAACCCTTCAACCTGGCTGGGTTGTGAAGACCCCTCTTTTAAACTTTTTCTGGAGAGATGCCTGAACTGGGCGCGAGGAACAGGGTGCATTGCAGCCGATTTTCATTGTTCAAGCGACGTTTTCGGACCACTTCTTTTAAAGGCCAGTTTTGCCCGGGATCAGGATCTTGTCAAGGTTGGGATACGCCCTCTGCCTTTGGTTTTCAACGGAATGGGGTCACACGGGCGACCCATCAACGTTCTGGTCAAGGCTCCCGTCCAGGTCTCATTCGAAAAAACCTGCTTTGTAAAATCAGACAATGACATGGACCGTCCCAGGAGGCTAGATAAGAATGGGCAAGTCATTTACTGAATCTCTTTCAAGCGGAAAATGCATGGTCATAGGGGAAGTCGCCATGGGGCACGACGGAAGTCTTGGCCTGGCCCATTCCTACATCGATGCGATAGCCCGGGCCGGAGCCGATGCGGTCAAGTTCCAGACGCATATCGCAGACGCGGAGGGGACACGGTCAGAACCTTTCCGAGTACCCTTCAGTCCCCAGGATGCCACGCGGAGGGATTACTGGATCCGGACAGCTTTCACTGAAGAGCAATGGAAAGGACTCTCCCTGCATGCCAAAGAGAAAGGGCTTTTCTTTTTAAGCTCACCCTTTTCCGATAAGGCTGCGGCCCTTCTCCGGCAGGCCGGGGTGGCTGCCTGGAAGATCCCGTCAGGCGAAACAGGGAATATTCCCCTGCTTGAAGACCTTGTTGCAGATGGCCTCCCCATACTTCTTTCGACGGGGATGAGCCCCATGACTGAGATCGATGCTGCCGCATGGAAGGTCAGGAAGGCAGGATGCCCGCTTGTCGTAATGCAGTGTACCAGTATTTACCCCTGCCCTCCTGAAAGGGTCGGCTTGAACATGCTTGCGGTCTTCAGGGAACGTTATTCTTGCTGCGTGGGACTTTCAGACCATTCCGGCACTATCTACCCCGGGCTGGCAGCGGCAACAATGGGCATCCAGGTCCTGGAGGTCCACGTGACCCTTTCACGGGAGATGTTCGGACCTGATGTATGCGCTTCCGTTACGACGACGGAATTATCCCAGCTTGTGGAGGGGATCCGGTGGATAGAACTGATGAGGGGGGCTGATGTGGACAAGGACACAACTGCCGAAAACCTGGCCCCTCTAAGGGATATTTTTACCAAAAGCCTGGTTGCCTCGAGATACATCCCTGCGGGAACCACACTGGAGCGGTCCATGCTGGCACTGAAAAAACCGGGGAACGGCATTCCGGCCTCGATGATAGACAGAGTGATCGGCCGCCGTATCAGGGTCGATCTGGAAGAGGACGATCTCATCAGGGAGGGTGACCTGGAATGAAGCGGAAAATAGCGGTCGTTGTGACGGCCAGGCCCAGCTATGCCCGGATCAAGACCGCCCTTTCGGCCATGGATGATCACCCCGGAATAGAGCTTCAGTTAGTGGTTGCGGCCTCGGCGCTGCTGGATCGCTACGGTAGTGCTTCCACAGTGATCGAGAAGGACGGCTTCAGGATCGCTTCCTGTGTATTCATGCTTCTGGAAGGGGAAACTCCCCAGACCTCGGCCATCACAACAGGGCTGGGACTCCTCGAAATGGCAACGGTCTTTGAAAACCTGAAACCTGATATTGTTGTCACCATTGCCGACCGTTTTGAAACAATGGCAACCGCTACGGCAGCGGCATTCATGAACTTGCCCCTGGTCCATATACAGGGGGGCGAAGTGACTGGTTCCATCGATGAGAAAGTCAGGCATGCTGTCACCAAGCTTGCCGACCTCCATTTCGTCGCAACTGAAAAGGCCCGTGAGCGGATCATTCGAATGGGGGAAGAACCCTCCAGGGTTTTCATTACCGGATGTCCATCGATCGACCTTGCGGCGGAAGTCGCCAGACATCCGGAAAGGACTTTCGACCCATTTACTTCCGGAGTGGGGGCAAAACAGGATCTTTCCGGCCCTTACCTGGTCGTCCTGCAGCATCCTGTCACGACCGAGTACGCCCTTGCGCGGGATCAGGCAATTGAAACCCTTTACGCGGTCAGATCCCTGGGATTACCCGTACTATGGTTCTGGCCGAACTCAGATGCCGGCTCAGACGGGACCTCGAAAGCGATACGCTGGTTCAGGGAAAACGAGAATACTGATAAATTCCACTTTTTCAAGAATTTCCCCCCTGAGGCGTTCCTGCAGATCCTCAACAAGTGCAGCTGTGTCATAGGGAATTCCAGTGTGGCGATCCGGGAATGCGCATTCCTGGGGATCCCCGCAGTCAACATCGGGAATCGGCAGGATGGACGGGAGCGGGGCTGCAACGCTATTGACACTCCCGGCGAGAGGGAAAGCATAGTTTTTGCGGTCAAGAAGCAGATCGCCCACGGCCGTTTCCCATCGGACCAGCTTTACGGGAAAGGAGAAGCCGGCTCAAGGATAGCCAGCCTGCTCGCCAGTGTTCCCCTTTCCATAGAGAAGAGGCTGACCTATTGATCACCACCGAACCTGAGATACTGGCCGTCACTTATCATTACCTTTCGGGCGCAATGTTCCCTGGGCCGGGTGTACTTCCTTTCGGCCCGGAACGATTCATTGCCCAGGTCGAATTCCTGGCCCGCAGTTCACACTTCCTGTCTCTGGAAGATCTTTCCTCAGAGGTTTTGCCCGATCCCGGCGGGCACAGGAGATATACTCTCCTGACCTTCGATGATGGCCTGGCCGATCAGTTCGAGGTCGCCTGGCCGATCCTGAGATCCAGGGGGATACCCGGGGCATTTTTCCCCTGCACGGCTCCCCTGAAGACAGGAAAGCTTCTTCACGTTCACCGGATGCATGCTCTCAGGAGCGCCATGCCCGACAAGGACCTCCTGGCGCTTTTGGGTGAACTGTCGATAAAAGCGGGCTTTGAGGAAAGCAGCCGGGTGATCGGGGGAAAAATTTTTACTGAGGCTCCATACCCCTATGACACCCCCGAAGCAAGGACTATCAAATCTCTCCTAAACTACACCCTTCCCATTTCAGAGCGGGAAGCCCTTTCGGAAATGGCATTTCGCCAGATCCTTGGAGAAGAAGCCCCATGGGCGAAAAAGCTCTATATGGGACCAGAAATGCTCTGCGAACTCAGTAGCAGGGGTTGCCTTGGAACACACACCCATCTTCACCGTCCTCTATCCCGTCTGGACAGGGAAGGGGTTCGATGGGAAATTGTGGAAAGCCTTGATATCATCGAAAAGACGACAGGCAGGCGCCCTGATTCTCTAAGTTACCCTTACGGAAACCATCTTGCCGTTTCAGGTGAAGTTTTTGAGGTAGCATCGGAATGCGGGTTGAAATCCGGTTTTACAACGGAGAGGCGCCATGGCCGGATCCATTCGGATCGGCTTAGCCTGCCAAGGTTTGACGCCGAAGACATTCCTTTAGGGAAGAGACCTGTCATTGATCTTTAATTGGAAAATTCTCTGATGTCGGAAGGAGCCGGAAGAAGATGACCGAATTCGTGCTTGCAGATCCTCATTGCAGGGTCTTCAATGTGGGAAGAACGACCTGGATGGTTTCAGGGTCCGACCCTGTTTTGTTCGAGAAAACCGTGGAGCACGCAACCGGGAAGGGATCCGGCGTCAGGCATATCTTCCAGGAACTTTCAAAGATCGCCGCAGAAGGAACTTTTGTCTCGGTTGAACCACTGGACGAAGGACGGGAAAGGACAACCCTCTTCAAGACCCTCTCTTCAACCTTCGATCTTTATTACAGGATAGGGAAAAGCCATGTCTCCGTTTTCGACCACTTCCGGAACGCAATCGCCTCGGTCCCCGCCTCGCAAAGGGTCCTCGACGAGAACGCCTTCGCCGACCATCTTCTCTTTGCCTACGAGTATCTTCCAGGGCCGCACACGCTGTTAAAGGGCATCCGCAAGCTTACTCCGGGCGGGATGCTTGAGATAGGGCCTGATGGCAACACCCGGTTTGAACAGCTCGAAACCCTCGAATTGCCCTTCGGGGGTGATGGGCCTGAGGTTGAGGATGTTGTGGACCGCCTGGACACGATCATTGCGGAAAGAATCTCGGCTTACACGTCTTCTTTCGGTGAACCAACTGTACTCTTGTCGGGCGGAGTAGACTCAACTCTCGTCCTCTCCTATCTTGAAAAAGGGGCATCAGCCCTGACAATTGGGATCGAAACACCGGAATATGACTTCGAGATGGATTATGCCAGGCTTTCGGCTGATCTCCTTGATGCAAGGCACCGCATGATGATATTAAAGGAATCAACCTTCCGCCAGTCCGTAGAAGAACTGGTGGAACTTCTGGGACAACCTACGGGAACTGCCTTTTTTCAGCCAATGGCATTTCATTACGCATTCAAGGAAACAGATGGCCTTTTTCTCTCCGGAGAAACTGTCGATGCCCTTTTTGGATTCAACAAAATTGCGAAGATATTTGACAGATCGATGCTCTCGTCCCTGGAGAGGGAAAAACTGGATCGCGAGCCATGGAGCCTGGAGGGTTATTCAGCGAGCTGCGGTCTCAGTCCGGATCTTGAAAAGGTCCGCCAGGTCCTGGGAAATGATACGGTCGAAAACCGCCTGCATGGACGCCTTGATTTCGCGCTGGGGCTATGTCCGAAGCTGATTGGACTTGAGCCAGTCCACTGGCGAGCCGGGCATGCAGAAGTCATGTCGATCTTTACTGATTTCGGCCACATCAGGGAATACATAGGCCGAACGCGCCAACAGACCTTTTGCAGAGGGAGTACGGTGTTGACACCCTTTGCCTGTAGACAGGTCCTCGAACTTGCCATGACAATGCCCATGCCTCAACGGATCGTCAGGGATGGCGTGGTAAAACACATCGCAAAGTCTTTGTTGACAAAAAGGGCACCCGGCTATCCGATCCTTACCCGAAAAGGCGGGAGCGATGTCCCCCGGACACGTTTCCTTCAGGAGGGACCCTTGAAGGATGTTTTCCTCGGAGAGGCATTTCCCCGTTTTTGGCCGGAAACGCACAGGGATATACTCCTTAACCCGCAACGGGATTCGAGTTTCCTCGGACTCAGCGCATTAAGCTATGCACTCTGGCAGAACCGGGTATTTATGGAACAGAACCTTAAAGCGATCCCCGGAACACGCAATTTTCAGGTCTCGGGAACAGAAGGAGACCCCAGGGCATGATCAGTGTAGAACTCACGGATCCCGGTGCTTTCCGGCTTGAAACCCGACCCGGATCCTGGTTCGTCTCTGCGGAAAACTCCAGGCGGTTGAAGGCAGAGCTGGAGAAGCCCTCCTTCCTTGCACTGGAAGAAAAAGAACAGATCAGGCAGCTTGGGGGCCTTTGCGACAACGGCGTCATCCTTTACGTTCCAGATCATGACGGCCTCATCTGGCTGTACCGTACGATAAACGCCACCCGGGAACTATATTTGCGATGCGATGCCGAAGGACAATGGCATTTTGGCGACCACTTCAGGAACATGCTGGCGGACATCCCGTGCAGGGAGCGCAGTCTGGATGAGCATGCCCTTCTGGATCACCTGCTGTTCAGGTTCCCCCTGGGGATCTCAACCCGCGTTAAGGGGATACGGCGCCTTACACCGGGAGAGATCCTCTGCATCGATACCTCAACCCGGGAACAATTTTCCAGGCAGGCAGAGAGATCCCCTTGCGAGCCCTTTGAACTTGGGATAGAGGAGGCGGTTTCAGCACTGGAAGAAAACCTCCGGTCTGCCTTCGATGGATCCGGTACTGACGATTGTCTTCTTTTTTCTGGAGGCGTGGATTCCACCCTTATGCAAAGCTTCCGTCCGGTCGGATCAAAGACCCTGACGGTGACGATCGATTCTCCAGAGATCGCCTTCGAGACGGAGTACGCAAGGACCGCTGCGCATCTTCTCGAAACGGACCTGCTGATCGTACCTCTCGATGAAGATGGTTATCGTACACTTTTCGAGGAAACCATAGCGAACCTCGGGCAACCGATAATCCCCGGTTTCCAGCCTGTGTTCCTGTACCGTGCCTTCCAGGCCCCATTCAGACTGTTCTGGGTGGGGGACGTAGCGGACGCCCTCCTGGGGCACCCCCAGACCCGCCGGATCATGAACCCGGATGAAAGGCCCCAATTCCGGAACGAACTGACAGAACCCTTCGATTCGCCACAAGGCTACGGAGCTCTTTCAAATACAAGTCCCGACATCAAGGTTATCCGCAGGCTGTTTGGCGAAAGGGCTGTTTCTGCCCGTATCGAGGCCCGTCTTTCCCTGGTCCTTGAGCGTGCCCGGATCCGCCCCGGCAAACGGCTGGAGGAACATGCCCAGTTGACCTCGCTTGTCGAATTTTTCTGCAGCGCCAACGAAGCCGTCTGCAGCAAGCGGCAGACAGCAGCACTTTTCGGGCGGGAGATAGGGGACCCTTTCTTTTCCAGAGGCTTGCTGGGACTGGCAACCGCTATCCCCGCCGGCATCAGGTTCTTCCATGGAGGGGAAGCAAAGCCTGTACCAAAAGCCCTTCTCAGGAAAAGACTGCCGGAGTACTCCTTCTACGGCAAAAAGGGGGGGAGCGACATCCCTCGCACTCGTTTCTGCCTATCCGGACCCTTCCGCGAATTTTTCCAGGATTCAGCCTTCCCGGACAACATGCCTCCCGGAGGTAAGGAACTCCTTCTGGACCCCCAGAAGGACTGGAGTTATCTGACCCTGAGCGCTGCTATCTTCTCAACCTGGCAGGAAAGGGTGTTGAAGGCTGAGAGGCTTGAAAAGGTGCCGTGCACCCGGCTTTTCCGTCTGGAACAAAAAAGTGACTACCACACAGGGGGAAAAAGATATTGAAAGGATATCTGAACCTGGAAATTTCGGATCCGGGGGAAAGGGTATTCGAAACGCCTGCACGAAAAGTGACCCTTGTCGGACTCTGGGAAAAGAAACTCCCGGATCCCGGCCGCTTCCTTGGCCTCCCGGCCCGGCAGGCTATACAGTTGCTTGCCGGATACGAGATCGACGGATGCTGTTTCGTAGCCGAAAAGGATACCGAAGAGACTGTGGCCGAAATATTCGCTTACCGGGGACCCGCAACTGCCCATGAAGTTTATTTTGCCGCCGGGCAGAACGGGAACTGGATCCTCTCCAACATGTTCAGGAGTGTTCTGGGATCCCTTCCCCTGAACAGGCGGGATGTTTCGCCTGAAGGATTCCTTGATTTCCTGCTGTTCCAGCACAGTCCTCTTCCTGAGAGCCCGATCGGGGCGATCAGGCGCCTGGGGCACGGAGACCTGCTCTGCGTTGACCGGAGAGGAGCGCCGAGGATCTCCACCTTGTCCAGACTGGAAATTCCCGGCCCTCCTTCGGATTTCCGGGACGGTGCGGACATGATCGAAAAAACGCTTTCCCTTGCCGTTGAAAGCCTTCCGAAAGGAGTATTGAACCTCCTTTCGGGAGGGATCGACTCCACTCTGGTCCAGGTATTCCTTGGCCCCGGGCACGCAGCGGTTACTGCCTCTATCGATTCGCCGGAGTTGGCCTTCGAAAGGGACTACGCGACTCAGGCGGCCTCGCTTTGCGGGGTCACTCTGCAGGATATCGGCCTTGTCGAGAGAGAATTTCCGATCCTCCTGGAAAGAGAGACATCCATGGCCAGGCTCCCGCTTCCGCTTCTCCAGATCCCTGTGATCTCCGCTGCCTTTGATAATTGCGCACCTCATTTCTCTTCTGGTTTTGCCGCAGACGCTCTCTTTTCCCTCACAAGATCAAGCCGGGAACTAATTCTGAAGGGAGGGGACCCGGGATCTTTCAACATGGAGGATTTTTCCATCTCTTCGGAACGACCTGTCATCGAGGGGATCTTCGGCAAGGAAGCGGTGAAGAAAAGGATCTGTATGCGAAACGAGTATGTCCGGTCAAGGATAGGTGAACCGGAAAGCTTTTCAGACCTTAACCTGGGATGTCTCGCAAGTTACTACAGCAACTCCTTCCCAGCCTATCGTCAGCTGGCCGCAGCGAGAGGAAAGACTCTCAGCAGCCCTTTCAAGGATCGGCGACTGGTGCAGGCTGCCCTCTCCTTGCCGGTTCCTGAAAGGATATTCCGGAAGGCTGTTTTCAAACCAGCCTTGAAAGACATCCTCTCCAGGCGCCTTCCAGGCTATCCACTGGAACTCGAGAAAGGGGGTTCCGGCCTTCCACGTACACGTTTCTGCCAGAACGGACCGCTCCGGGACTATTTCCGTGAAAACCCCCTGCCGGATCTGATCACTGAATCAAAGGCAGATCCTGTCCTGGGGCCTGACTGGAATTCCAGCATGACCACATTCCGTTGCATAGCCTGGTCCATGTGGGAAAGATCCCTTAAGGAAATATCGAGGGAGGCAACATCATGAAACAGGACGTTGATATCCTGATCCTGATCGAACACATCAACAGGGAACTCGACACGGCCCTCCTGTTGAAGATACTTCTTTCGACAAAGGGGTATTCCGTTCAGATAGCATCTATTCCTTTCGATATGTGGGAAACAGTTGCAACAGTGAGGCCTCGCTTTCTGATCGTCCCCTGGGGGAATCTATCCCTCTCCAAATTCAGAAGGTACAGTCTGCAGGAGAGAGAAGGCCTCAGGATACTGAACCTTCACCAGGAACAGGTTGCCGTTGAAAGCTACCTCGAATCCGTCAAGGCACCGAGGGGGGAATCGCAAGATACGTTCCACCTGGTTTGGGGAGAGAGGTTCGAAAAAATTCTCCTGGCGAGAGGGGTACCGAAAGAACTCATCCTGCGCACTGGGAACCCTCGTCTGGATCTCCTGCGACCCGAGATGGCTTCCTTCAACCCGGACAGGCAAAGCCTGGCCTCCAGTTACGACCTGGACCCTGACAGGCGCTGGATCCTGGTAGCCGGGAACTTCTCCCTTGTTTCCGCGAGCAAAGGATCCATCCGAAAAATGGTCAGTCGGGGAAGGAAAGATTTTCCTTCCCGTGTAGAAAGGGTCCGGTCCCTGTACACGAAAACGCTGGGATGGATGGAACGCCTTGCAGGGGAAATGAGCGATCTGGAAATTATCTACCGACCCCATCCTTCAGAACGGATAACACCTGCACTCAAAGAAATATGCACCAGGACTCCCAGGATAAAGGTGATCCAGGAACGTCCGCTCGGGGATTGGATCCTTCAGTCAGATTCGGTCTTTGTATGGAGCAGCACTAGTTCGGTGGATGCCCTTGTGGCGGACAAGCCCGTTTTTGCCATACGTCATGAAGATGATGGAGCTTCCGCCTTCCCGGACACCTACTTCCCTATCCTGGACGATCTGCCCAAAGTCAACGACTACGAGACATTCAGATCATCCGCTACCTGCAATGATAAACCTTCAACCCACCCCAGATGGGAGAGCGCTTTCCTGAAGTTCAGGGAATTTTACGATATACCCCCTGAACCTGCCTTTGTAAGGCTCGGAAGAACCATTTCGGAAATAATGGGAAAAGGTGAAGGTGTTCGTTTCCAACAGGTCCCGATTCATTCTGCCCTTCGATCTCTCTATCGGCTTCAGCATGCAGGGAAAAGAGGCCTGCATAACCTGGGCATAATACGGTCGGTCAGGCGCTATGAAAGAGAAGCTGATGACAGGCTTGTTCAAAGATCCCTGGTCGAAAGGGAGACCTTTCTCACGGAAAAGCTGAAGGGAACGCCGTGGTTGGCTGGAAGGGAGGGATCTTTATGAACGACTGGCTTCGATTGAAGATGATAAACCCTGAGATCAGAACCTTCCAGGGAACCGCTGGCACGTGGCTTCTGTCGGCCCTGGAATCTTCTGTGCTTGAAAGTCTCATCCTCAGGGGGGAGAAGGCAGGTCTTTCCCCTCTCGATATCGTCACACGCATAGCATCTGAAATGGAGGAAGGGACCTTGATATTCGCCCCTTCCCCCGATTTTCCTGACCCTCGTATCCTCGCCTTCAAATCCATCATCTGCTCCAGGGAGATCTATTGGACATCGCCGGAGGAAGGCAGATTCATCCTTGCAGACCGTTTCGCAGATCTTCTTCCGGAATTGCCCTGCCGCGACAGAAAGCTCTCGGACAGGAGGGCTGTCCACTTCCTGCTCGGCAGCAACATCCGGGGAGACTGGACGCTCGTAGATAAGATCCGGCGCGTAGGGCATGGGGAGATGCTCCTGTTCACACCCGGGGAAAAGAAGCCTGAAAGGATGCGGATACAGCGATTCTCCTGGGATTCACATATAGATGATGAAAACAAATCACTGGAAACCCTGGAAAAGGCCCTCGATAAAGTAACAGGTATTATTGCTCCTTTGGATAACAAGGCACTGATGTTCTCCGGCGGGACAGATTCGACACTGATATGGGCCTGCCTTCAACCTGAAATACCTGCCCTGACCGGCTTCATCGACTCCGACCCCATAGAAATGGAAATGGCCTGCCTGATGGCTCAAAGACACAACATCGAGCACAGAGCAATGCCGGTCAGGGAGAACGAATTCCTGGACGAGTTCAGAAAGTCAATAAAAGATACAGGGTTGCCGTTCATCATCTCAAATTTCCAAATGATCTTTTACAGGCAGGCTTTCAAGGCTGGATTCTCTCATCTGGTCTCCGGCGAACTGGCAGATTCCATCTGGGGAATGACCCATACTACCAGGATCTTTGAGAAAGACCCTACGGGGCCTTATGCCGTATCTATGGAGCGATCACCGCTCGACCCAGGTGGTTATGGAATAATGGCACACCTGCTGCTGCCTGATGACCTTAGCCTGTTGGCGGATATCTACGGGGAGGAAACCATCCTTGAATTACGCAACGACAAACTCTCCTATACCCTGGAGTGCCTGGACCCCGCAATTCCGCTTGACAGGGATCTCAGAAAGGGACATGCGGACCTCGGAAGCCTGGCCTTCATCCTGAACGGCTCGTGGAGAAGCAACTACCGACAGGCAGGTTACGCTCATGGCGTTGGCCTTTCCTTTCCTTTTGAAACCCTGAGCATGGTCAGCGCGGCTCTCTCAATAGCCCTGCCAGGCAGGATCCTGTCAAAAAATGGACAGATCAAGCCCCTGATAAGAAAGATGCTAAAAAAGAAACTTCCCGGGACCACCTTGCCGGAAAAATCAGGTTCCGGATTGCCCCGGACACGTTTCTGTCAGGAGGGACCGTTCAAAGGGTTTTTCAGGGAACGCCCTGTACCGGGATTCTGGCCAGACGAACGGGCCGATCTGCTGAGAGACCCGACATGGGAGTCCAGTTCCCTGGCCTTGAAATGCGCATCATTGTCAATATGGTTAGAAGAGGTTCTTAAAAACGACCCTCAACCATAGGGTGGGGACATGGGATGTCTTTCGGCAGCATTCCCGGGAGTAACGGCTATCATCATCCTGTCGCTGAAGGCACCTGAAAAGAGAAAGGGAGCTGCTTCCCTTGCGGGAAGCGCTCCCTTTGATTGCTGCTTTGTTCCCCGGAATGGCGGGCAAGGCCTGTTTTGTGTGGTGCAAAAGCCTGGTCTCAGGTTTTTATATTATACAAAAATATCTTTGGTTTTCTCTGTGTATCTCTGTGGTGAAAAGATTTCGTATTTTGCGTTTGCTCTTGCGTTCCCGATTCCCGATTCACGATTCACGGTTCACGGGTTCTGCTCTTCCTGCCCCCTGTTATTTCTTACCTACCCTCTCCAGCATGTCCACCGTCATGGCGTCAAGGTCGTACTTCGGCGCGAAACCCCACTCGGCCTTCGCTGCCGAGCAATCAAGCGAGTTGGGCCACGATTCAGCAATGCCCTGCCTGACGGGATCCACATCGTAAGATATCTCGAAGGATGGGATCACCTTCCTGATCGACGCCGCGATCTGTTCCGGCTCGAAGCTCATGGCAGAGATGTTGTAGGCATTGCGATGAACCAGTCCCGAGGGGTCGGCCTCCATGAGCTGCACCACCGACTCCAGAGCGTCGGGCATGTACATCATGTCCATATAGGTCCCGGGAGCGATATAACTCGTGTATTTCCCCTTGGAGACGGCTTCGTAGTAGATGTGAACGGCGTAGTCCGTAGTGCCGCCTCCGGGCAGAGCCTCGTAGGATATCAGGCCGGGGAAGCGGAGACCCCTGGTGTCGAGGCCGAATTTCAGGTGGTAGTAGTCGCAGAGCAGCTCCCCCGTGACCTTGGCCACACCGTAGATGGTGGAGGGCCGCTGGATAGTTACCTGGGGTGTGTTGTCGACCGGCGTGGAGGGGCCGAAAACCGCGATGGAGCTGGGGAAGAAGAAGGACGCTCCGTGTTCGCGGGCGCACTCAAGGGCAGTGAAGCACCCCCCGGCGTTGATGTCCCATGACTCCTGGGGATGTGCTTCGCCTTTGGCGGACAGGATCCCAGCCAGGTGAACGACCGCGTCGGCCTTGAAGGAGCCTATAAGTGCCGAGAACGTCTTCCCGTCACGGACCTCGAGTATCTCGAAGGGGCCTCCCTCGGGAACGGGTCCTGACACTTTCCGCCTCGCTGTCGCCAGGACGTTCTCCGCACCGTATGTCTTTCTCAGGTATGGTACGAGCTCGACACCCACCTGCCCGTTGGATCCGGTGACGAGGATCCTCTTCATGATATGATCCCCATCTCCCTGCCGACCTTTGCGAAGCGCTCCACGGCCAGGCTGAGATCATTCTTCGAGTGGGCAGCCGAGACCATGCAGCGGATCCTGGCGGTCCCCCTCGGCACCGTCGGAAGACTATGGCTGTGGCAAAGACCCCGTTCTCGAACAGCTTGGCGCTGAAGGTCTTGGCGTCCTGGGCTTCCCCGATTATCACCGGGGTGATCGGTGTCTCGCTGTTGCCGGTGTTGAAACCGATGGCGGAGAGTTCCTTTTTCAGGAAATCGCCGTTCTCCCTGAGCCTGGTGACAAGTTCTTCGCTCTCCTCAAGGATATCCACCGAGGCCAGGTTGGCCGCCACATCGGGTACGGTTAGGGCACTGCTGAAAAGGTTGGGACGGGCCTTCTGGCGGATATAATCGATCAGGGTCGTGCTCCCGGCTATGACACCGCCCATCACTCCGAAGGCCTTTGACATGGTGCCGACCTCCACGTCCACCCTCCCGTGAAGGCCGAAGTGGTCCACTATCCCGCGGCCGCCACGGCCCAGAACCCCTTCGCCGTGGGCGTCGTCAACGACCACTATCACGCCGTACTTCTCGCAGATCTCGACTATCTCCGGGAGCTTTGCGATATCCCCGTCCATGGAGAAGACCCCGTCGGTAACGAGAAGATGCTTGCCGGGGTTGCCCTTGTGCTCCTCGAGTTTGGATATCAGGTCGTCCAGGTTGGAGTGCTCGTACCTTACCACTTTGGCCTTGGAGAGCCTGCAGGCGTCGATTATGGACGCATGGTTTAGGGAGTCGCTGTAGATGGTGTCATCCGCCGAAGGCACCAGGGTCGGGATAACTGCCAGGTTCGCGCAGTAACCCGACTGGAGGACGATCGCGGCCTCGGCCCCCTTGAACTCTGCCAGGCGCCTCTCGAGCTCGATATGGGGCGTCATCGTTCCTGCGATGGTCCTGACGGCGCCTGGACCTACTCCGTACTTGTCCACATAGTCCTTGACCTTTTTGACGAGCCTGGGGTCGTTGCAGAGCCCCAGGTAGTTGTTGGAGCAGAGGTTGATGTAATCCTTGCCGGCGATCCTTACCCACGCCCCCTGGGGGCTCTCTATGGTCCGGATCGTCCCGTAGAGACCGTTCCGTTTCATGGCCTCCAGGTCTTCCGTCAAAAATTTCATGGGAACTGCCACGGCTACCACTCCCTGTCGCTGATTTGATATTTACCATAACCAGTATGCTTTTCACTCCACAGAGGTGTCAACGAAGTATAGTTTGCCAGGGTATTCGTATAATCCCGGCGCCGGATAATATAATATTCTCGTTCCCCCGAAGGGGGCAGGGAGGTTATGCCGATGAACAACAGGGCTCTGGAGGAACTGGCAGGAAGGATGACGGGCGATGCCAGCGCGCCCCATCACATAGCGAACGTGCTGCGGGAGGCCATCTACAGGGGCATACTCGAAGAGGGGCGCCCCCTTCACCAGTCACAGATAGCACACAGGCTCGGGGTGAGCCCCATTCCTCTTAGAGAGGCCCTGAGGCTTCTGGAGACGGAGGGCCTGGTGGAGTTCAGAGGGTACAGGGGGGCATTCGTTACGGAGCTCTCCCTGGAGGAGGCGCGGGAGCTCTACGAGATGGTGGCGGCCCTGGAGACCAGCCTGATGAGGATAGCCTTCCCGGGAATAACCAGAAAGATAATCCAGGACGCCCGAGAGGTCCTGGAGAGGATGGAGAGGGAAGAAGACTGCATCCGGTGGAGAGACCTGAACTTCCTCTTCCACACCCTGCTCTACGAGCCGGCCGACAGACCCCTTACCCTCGACATGGTGGCAAGGCTCCGGCAGAGGACGGACCGCACCATCAGGACCCACCTTGGTTCAATGAGGAGTGAATCGGAGAGGCAGCACCGGGATATCCTCGAGGCGGTGACGGCCGGAGACCTTGAAAGGTCCGTAGCCGCCCTGGCCCACCACCTGGCCTACACCTCCAGCGACCTGCAGTCCTGGATGAGGGACGAGCAGTCGGGGAGGAGAGGCAGACCTGATCCCAAATAACCTGACTTAAGTGGGAAAACAGAGATCTTCCGGCTTCCTCAGGGCCTTGTGCTTGAGCACCGGAACTCCCAGTTCCTCCCCCAGCCTTCTGCACTGGTCGCGGAAGGGGGACTTGATACCTTCATGGTAAGCTACCGCGTCGACGCCTCCGCTGATGCTTGAAGCAGCATTTCGAAGCTTGTTAAATCCCTCCCCGGAGGCGTAGTCGCCGGATACGATCCACTGGTTGGGGAGGATATGGGAAACGCCGAAGGGGAAGCCGGTGTTCAGGGCGGCCTCTGAGAAGGACCGCTCAAAGTGGATCCCTCCCACACAGAGGATGTTGAAAAGCTTTACGGAGGACGAGAAAGCCCTGACCAGACTTTTGGCAAGAACTTCCACAGCAGCCGTATCTTCCCAGCTGGAAGGTGTGCTGCCTATTTCAATATCGAGCATCGGGACGGGGAATCGGTCCAGCAGGTGGGGGTCCTGACCCTTGAAGGTCCCCGTCCAGTGAGTGGCCTCGGTCACCACGCGGAAGTCATCGATCCCCGCCCGGGCCCTCTCCTCCTCCATGGCATGAAGGAGGTTTCTCATGTAACCAGGAACGGCGGGGGTGAAAACCCCGGCGTCCACGTCCCCCACGGTGTGAACAGTAATGACCCTGTCCGGCGCGTTGGCACCCTCGTGCCAGTTCACCTCGGCGGCAAGGTCAAGATCAAGGAAGTGCTCTCTCAGGAAGGGGAGGTAGCGCCTGAAGTCGTAGCTGACGAGCATCTCCTGGCGCATGAAGCAGAAGCTGTCCCCCTTGTCGTCCACGTACTCCGTTACGGGGTACCCGTCCAGGGATATTCCCAGCTCAACAGGTTGGAACAGCTCCACCACCTTATCGAAGACCAGCCTTGAGACGTGATCATAGCCTTCACCGACGCAAAAGAAAAAGAGAGCCTTCCTGTTTCCGTCGGGGCGATCTTCTCGCATTCCTTACCCTCCCTTGGATAGTCCTGTTATTATACATGGCATACTCGAGAAGAGACCGTGCCTGAAAGGAGAGGCTCCCTATGAGGATACTTGTTGCACCTGAGGTTTTCGAGAGGTGGCCTGAGTACCGCCGCTACGTGGTGGTGGGAAAGGACCTGGACAACGCCGAGGAGGACCCGGCCCTCCTTGACCTGCTCAGGGAAGCCGAGCTGGGTGTCAGGAATGACCCGGAACTTGAGAACTACAAGGAGTACCCCCTTATTTCGGCCTGGCGTTCCGTCTTCGAACAGATGGGACTCAACCCCAACAAGTTCCCCCCATCCATTGCCAACCTTATCAAGAGGACGCGCTCCGGGAAGGACCTGCCGTTCATCAACAGGCTTGTGGCCATCTTCAACATCATCAGCCTGAAGTATCGCATCCCCTGCGGTGGTGACGACCTTGCGTGCCTTGAGGGTGACCTTCGCCTGGGCCCGGCAAAAGGCGACGAGGTCTTTGCCCACCTGGGGAACCCTGAGGCCGTGGAGAATCCGGAACCGGGGGAGATAATCCTGCACGATACTGCAAATGGCAGTGTATTCTGCAGGGGGTGGTGCTGGAAGAACGGCGACCCGAGCAAGATAACCCCCCTGACCTCCAACGTGGCCATCAACCTTGACTCCATGCCACCTATGGACGAGGCAACCCACCGTATGGCTTCGGAGGAGCTTGTCAGGCTCCTGGAGAGCCACTGCGGAGGCACCTCCATGGTCAGGCTGATCGAACCCGGGAACCCTTCCTTTGAGGTCTGATCCGTCCCCGGCGGTTGCGGCCTCGGGAAAGATCGTGTATTCTATCACGATCTGATCGAACAAAATGGGGGGAGTATTTTTGGAAAGCAGGATCTTTATCAGGAAGATGGGTCATCGTTTCCTTTTTCAGGAGGGAACCTGGAAGGCTTCGGGGTTCTTCCGCAACGGCGAGGGTGACACGGTCCAGCTTTCAGGAATGACCACGATAGAGCATCAGGGTGACCTGTGGATCAACGAAGGCTTCATGGAGATAGAGGGGAATTCCCCGGTGAGGATCCAGAACCGCTGCGAGATCATCCCCTTCGAGAGAGGTAGCGACTCCACCACATGGAGGTCCGAGAATCCCTCTCTTGGCCCCCTGGTCGGCTCCTTCGCCGTTGTGGGGGACTCGATCCTATCCACTTTCCGATCACCCGACGTTCTTTATTACGGCACGGAGTACCTCAAGGGCGTCAACCCCGACACCTACGCAAACAGGGGAGTACTGATGGCCAGGGACAGGATCATCTCCTCCTGGTCGGCAACCCTTACCAGGATCTAGACCAATTCCCCGACCAATTCCCCCTATTGAACTTTCTTGAATGAAAGGTTTAAAATTCTCTCCGTAAATATCCCTTTGAGGATAAGGAGAGAGAACTATGGATCGTCCAACCAAGGTCGTTATAGCTTTGGGCGGCAACGCGCTTCAGGAGGCCGGAACGCCTCCAACGTCCGAAGCGCAGCTCGAGGTAGTGAGAAGAACAGCTGAATATCTGGCGGAGATAAGCTGCAAAAATTACGAGATGGCCATTGTACACGGCAACGGACCACAGGTGGGGAGGATAGTCCTTTCCCAGGAGATAGCCTCGAAAGTCAACGAACAGACGCCTGCCATGCCCTTCGACGTCTGCGGGGCCATGAGCCAGGGGTACATAGGCTACCACATCCAGCAGGCACTGAGGGATGCCCTCAGGAACCGAAACCGGAACATCCCCGTGGTTACGCTGGTGACCCAGGTAGTGGTGGACCCCAATGACCCTGCATTCAAGAACCCCACCAAGCCAATAGGGCAGTTCTATTCCGAGGAAGAGGCAAAAAAGATAGCCGAAGAAAAGGGTTACGTAATGAAGGAGGACGCCGGCCGGGGCTGGAGAAGGGTGGTCCCATCGCCCGAGCCCAAGAGGATAGTGGAAATATCAGCGGTCAAGCGCCTTTGGGATACCACCATCGTGATAACCGCCGGCGGTGGAGGGATCCCTGTGATAGAGAACATGGACGGTTCCCTCACCGGCGTGGCGGCCGTCATCGACAAGGACCTTGCCGCAGAGAAGCTCGCCCAGGACATCGAGGCCGACATACTCCTG
>Ga0116141_10001890_pt1 | contig 18076 bp, 16 predicted proteins | sample AD_UKC097_MetaG_FD_89744 | JGI IMG/M metagenome (GOLD analysis project Ga0116141, IMG submission 89744) | Active sludge microbial communities of municipal wastewater-treating anaerobic digesters from USA - AD_UKC097_MetaG | ecosystem: Engineered > Bioreactor > Anaerobic > Digestate | place: USA...
CGCGCCGGGAATCTCCAGCGTTTCGACCAGCTCGGGGCCATCGTCGAAGGCGTAGGCCAGCTCGACGCGGCCTGTGGCTTCGTCCAGCGCCGCCCGCACGAAGCGGAAGCGCCGGATCGCATCGCGCCGGAACGTCCAGCCGTCGCCCGGTTTTCGGACCTCAGTCATCGAGCACGCCCTCCGTAGGCAGGTCGCGCAGATTGTAGGTGGACGCCATCACCGCGCCATAGGCGCCGGCGGTGGCGACCAGCAGCACGTCGCCCTCGGAGGTGGCGGGAAGGCGGCGGCGGCGCGCCAGCACGTCGCCGGTTTCGCAGATCGGACCGACCACGTCGAACTGGCCGTCATCGGGTTCGCCCAGGCGGCTCAGGTTCACCACCTCGTGCCGGGCGTTGTAGAGCGCCGGGCGCAAGAGCGCGTTCATGCCGCCGTCGACGCCCACGCGGCGCACGCCGGACTTCTCCACCACCTGGGTCACGCGCAGCAGCAGCACGCCGGCGCGCGCCGCCAGATAGCGCCCCGGCTCCATCCACAGCGCGTACTGCGGGCACAGCGTCCTGGCCTGGACCAGCACCTCGCCCAGCGCCTCCAGATCGAAGGGATCGGCCTCCGGCTCCGAGGCCACGCCCAGCCCGCCGCCCAGGTTGAGCGCCTCGATCGTGCCCGGCGCCTCGGCCGCGGCGGCCAGGCGACCGAACACGTCGCGCCAGTGCGAGGCATCGAAGATGCCGCTGCCCAGGTGCGCGTGCAGGCCGAAGATCGTGGCACCGGCGCGCGCCGCCTCGTCCCTGAATTCTTCCAGCGCATCCAGCGACAGGCCGAACTTGGCGCCGGTGCCGCCGGTACGCACCTTCTCGTGGTGCCCGCGCCCGTAGCCCGGATCGAGCCGGAGCCACAGCGCGCGGCGGCGAAACAGCTCGGGCCAGTGGCGCAGCGGGTAGATGCTGTCGAGCGTGACCCAGACATCGCGCGCCAGCGCCGCCTCGTATTCGGCGCGCGCGGCAAAGCTCGGGGTGAACAGCACGCGGGTCGGGTCGATCGTCGGGAACAGCGAGAACACCCGCTCGATCTCGCCGGTCGAAACGCACTCGAAGCCGAAGCCCTCCTCTTCCAGCACCCGCAGCAGGTCCGGATGCGGATTGGCCTTGATGGCATAGAAGCGCCGGTCCAGCGCGCCCAGCCCGCGCAGCGCGCGCGCGTTCTCGCGCACGCAGGCCAGGTCGTACACATAGCGCGGTGTGGACACCTGCGCCTGTGCCAGCAGTTCCGCGCGGCGCGCCTGCCACCACGGCGCGGGCAGCGCCGCCGCGCAGCGCTGCATCTGCTTCCAGCTCGGGCCGAAAACGCTGGCCTCGTCCACCGGCATGGCCTGGGCGTGGATCAGGAGCTCGTGCAGGCGCGGCAGCATGTCCTCGGCCACCGCCTCGTCCACGACGAAGGTGAGATTGAGGTCGTTGGAGCTTTGCGAAATCAGGTGCACGCGCTCGCGCCCGAACTCGGCCAGCACGTCGGAGAGCTTGTGCAGCAGCGAGCGCATCCCGCGCCCGACCAGGGTGATCGAAGCGCAGGGCGCGATCACCTTGACCCGACACACCTCGGCCAGATCGGCGGCGAGGCGCTCGAGCACGTCGGAATTGACCAGGTTGTCGGAGGGGTCGAGCGAGACGGTGACGTTGGCCTCGGACGAGCCGATCAGGTCCACCGAAAGACCGTGACGCTTGAATCGCTCGAACACGTCGGCCAGGAAGCCCACCTGCTGCCACATGCCGATGCCGTCCATCGACACCAGCACGATGCCTCGCTTGGAGCTGATCGCCTTGACCCCGGGCACCGCGTCGGGCAGGCGCGGGCCGATCACCGTGCCTTCGAAGTCCGGCTGCGAGGTGTCGCGGATCCACAGCGGCACGCGCGCCTCGCGGCAGGGCGAGATGCAGCGCGGGTGCAGCACCTTGGCCCCGGTGCTGGCGATTTCCTGCGCTTCCTCGTAGTCCAGCCGCGCCAGCAGCCGCGCCTGCGGCACCTGGCGCGGGTTGGCGCTGAACATGCCGGGCACGTCGGTCCAGGTTTCCACCCGCGAGGCGCCCAGCAGCGCACCGAAGTAGGCCGCCGAGGTGTCCGAGCCGCCGCGCCCGAGGATGCAGGTCTTGCCTTCCTCGTCGGCGCAGATGAAGCCCTGGGTGATGAGCGTCTCCCCCTGCGCCGCGAATCGCACGTTGAAACCCGCTATGCGATCCAGCCGGCAGTTGACCGACAGTCGCGCCGCCCAGGCGCTCTGGTTGGGCAGCTTCAGCGCGCGCAGGTACCGGCGCGCGTCGCTCCAGCGCAGGTCCAGCCCGCGCGCGGAGAGACAGGCCGATCCCAGCCGGCTGGATAACAGCTCGCCCAGCGCCAGCACCTCGGCCTGCCAGTCGAGCGCAGCAGCGGCGGCGCGCGGATCGACCGCCAGCGCGCGAAGCGACTGGAGCAAATCCCCGATCACCGCCTCGGCATCGAGCTCGAGCGAGGCGGCGAACTGGCGGTGCCTTTCTTCCAGCGCCAGCGCCTGCGCCTGCCGCGCCGAAGCATCGTCGCGGGTTTCGGTCAGCGCCACCAGCGCGTTGGTCACGCCGGACACGGCGGAAACCACCACCAGCACGCGGAATCCTTCCGATTTTCGTTTCGCCACCAGATCGCCGATCGTGTTCCAGCGCGCGCGGCTCGACACGCTGGTACCACCGAACTTCAGCACGACCCACGGCGCGGCGGGCGCGCCGGACTCATCGGGAGGCGTCATGGTTTTCCTTCACGAAACGGGGCCGGTAGCCAGACCGCAGGCGCCGGCCTTCGCGCTGCGGAATCCCGATTATGTGGCAACCGGTGCTGCAATGCAGCAACCGCTCCGGCCTGCCGCGAACCCATCACCCCGCCGCGCGGCGCGCGCGTGCAGCATCAAGGAAGGCGCGCATCAGCGGATCGGCATCCAGCAGGGTCGGATCGCTGCCGTCATGGAATTCCGGATGCCACTGCACGCCCAGCACGAAGCCCGGGACCTCGCGCCAGATCGCCTCCACCACGCCGTCAGGCGCGTGTGCCACCGGCACGAAACCATCGGCCACCCGCGCCACGGCCTGGTGGTGGATCGAGTTCACCCGCCCCCGCGTCGCGCCGCCGTGCCAGCGCGAAAGCGCACCACCCTCGACCAGCGTCACGTCGTGATGGTGGTTGTCATAGCGATCCGTGTCGGAATGGGAAAAGCCGGTCACGCCGTCCTTGATCAGGTCCTGGTGCAGCGAGCCGCCGAAGGCCACGTTGATCAGCTGCATGCCGCGGCAGATGCCGAGCACCGGCTTGCGCTGTTCGGCGAAAGCCTGGATCAGATCCAGCTCGAAGCGGTCGCGCACGCAGTCCACCGCGCCGACGATGTGCCGATGCGGCTCATCGTAGAGCGCCGGGTCGATGTCCGCCCCCCCCTGCAGCACCAGCGCATCGAGCATCGCGGCGAAATCGCGGGTATGGATCTCGGCGCGGCGGATCGCGCCTTGCCGCTCCACCGTCGGCAACATCACGCAGGCCGCGCCCAGCGCCATGATCCAGTGCGCAACCGACTGGCCGAGGTACTGCAGGGTCTTGCCGTGCGCACCCAGCTCGGGAGGCGTCTGTCGGAGGATGCGCGGCGAGACGCCGACGAGGAGTGGTGCTGTGCTCATGCCTGGACGATGCGGAAACCGAACCGCGCGCAGTGTACGACGCCGCAGCAAGAACGGGGCCCGAAGACCCCGTCCGTCCCTTCCGTGGGAACCCCGGGTTCAGCGAACCGGGCTTACGTCCACCTGTACCTGGATGCTCTCGCCGGGGGGATAGTCGGTAACGGTCTGGTAGAGGCGCCCTTGATAGCGGTAGGTGACCTCGTAGCCAGTCACGCGCTCCTCGCGCCGGTAGTCCTGGCGCGATGCGCAGCGGCGTTCGTAGCGGGTGTATTCACGCCCTCCGGCGTAGTGGCCACCCTGGGCATCGCGCACCATCTCGTGACCCAGCATCGCGCCGAACGCGGTGGATGCGGCGCGCCCGCCGCCGTGACCGAACTGGTTGCCGATCACCCCGCCCACGATCGCGCCCAGCACGGCCGGCGCACCGGGGCCATGATGGCGCACATAGCGCGGCGGCTCGCGGTAGGTGACCGGCTCGTCCCAGCACTGCTGGCGGTAGTCCGGTTCGTTCACCATGCTGACGATCGGCTCAACGCGCACCACCTCGGCCCAGTCGTAGGCCGGCTCGCCGTAGCCCCTGTATTCCTGTGCCGCAGCCGTGCCGGCCAGGCCCGAGAAACCAGCCAGAAGCGCAAGGGTGGAAAGGGAAAGCGGACGCATGGGAATTCTCCGGAAAGAGCGCGCGGAACGCGCAGACGCCACGCTAGGAATCAGGCACTTAATCGCCTGTGAACCCCGCAGGATCGATTCAGCCTGCACCTCGTCACGCGTCCCGCGCCACTGCGCACCACCGGAACGGCGCGCGGAACGCTGCGCTAGCATGGCCGCATCGCCGGAGGATCGATGACCGCGCCGGAAGCACCGAAGCACCGGATTGACGAATCCCGCCTGCACCCGCCCGCCTACCAGCGACTGCGCGAGCTGGCGCACCGGGCGCTGGCGGGCGAGCGCGGCGCGCAGACACTCAACACCACCGCGCTGGTGCACGAGGCCTGGCTGAGCTTTGCCGAGCGCGGCGCCGGGTTCGAGAGCCAGACCCATTTCCACGGCTACGCCGCCATCGCGATGCGCCACATCCTGGTGGACCACGCGCGCCGGCGCATGGCGCAGAAACGCGGCCGGGGGGAAACCCCGATCGATCTCGATTCGGCCACGCTGTCCATCGACAGCGCCGCCGGCGAGCTGCTCCAGCTCAACGATGCGCTCGATCGCCTCGATGCGATCGAACCGCGCCTGGCGCGAGTGGTGGAGCTGCGCTTCTTCGCCGGCCTGTCAGTAGAAGAAACCGCGCAGTCGCTCGGCATCGTGCCGCGCAGCGTGGTGCGCGACTGGGCGCGGGCGCGGGTGTTTTTGCAGCAGGCCATCGGATGAATGACGCAATCATCGAGCGCCGCTGGCTGGAGCTTGCGCCGCTGCTCGATGCCGCCTTCGATCTGGACGGCGAGGACCGCGCGCTCTTTCTCGCCTCCATTCCCGATGCCGAGCTGCGAGAAGGGCTGGAGCAACTGCTCGCACAGGCCGAACGCGGGTACCTGCTCGACGAAGGCAGCGGCCGTCTTGCTGCGGCGCTGATCGAGGCCGATCCGGGCATCGATGGCAGCCATCTGGGGCCTTGGCGCGTGGGCGCACTGATCGGCAGCGGCGGCATGTCGAGCGTGTTCCTGGCCGAACGCGACGACGGCGCCTACGCGCAGCAGGCGGCGATCAAGATCCTGCGCCACGGCGTGCATGAAGTGGCCGAGCGCGCGCGCTTCGTGCAGGAGCGACAGATCCTCGCGCGCCTGGACCATCCGGACATCGCGCGCCTGATCGACGGCGGATTCACCGATGCCGGCGTGCCCTGGTTCGCACTGGAATACGTCGACGGCCTGCCGATCACCGACTGGTGCGACCGACAGCGGCTGGACGTGGACGCGCGCCTTGTGCTTCTGGATCGGGCATGTGCGGCGGTGGACTACGCCCACCGCAACCTCGTGGTTCATCGCGATCTCAAGCCGTCCAACATCCTGGTGCGCTCCGACGGCAGCCTGAAGCTGCTGGATTTCGGCATCGCCAAGCTGCTGGACCAGGATGCCGACGACGCCACGCGCACCGGCGGGCGGCTGCTCACTCCGGCCTACGCCGCGCCGGAGCAGGCCCAGGGCGGGCCGATCACCACCGCCACCGACGCCTTCGCGCTCGGCGTGCTTCTGCACGAACTGCTGACCGGAAGCCGCCCGCGCTGGCGCGAGGACGCCACGCTGATTGCGCCGGCCAGCCTCATTACCGGCCCGCAGGCGAGCGCCATCGCGCAGTCGCGCGGCTGCGAGACGCGCGCGCTGCGCCGGCGCCTGGGCGGAGAACTGGACTCCATTGTTTCCAAGGCGCTGCAGGTCGATCCCGCGCGGCGTTACGCCGGCGCCGCCGAACTGGCACAGGATCTTCGCAACAGCCGCATCGGCCTCCCGGTCAGCGCGCGTCCTGCCTCGCGCAGCTATCGCATGGCGCGCTTCGTGCGCCGCCACCGCGCCGGATTGGCCGCCGGCACGATCGTCATGCTGGCGCTGGTGCTGGGCCTGGGCGCGGCGCTCTGGCAGATGCGCGAAGCCCGCAGCGAAGCAGACCGCGCCAATGCCGCGCGCGACTTCGTGCTGGCAATGTTCCAGGGCGTGACGCCCGATGAAAGCAAGGGGCGCGAAGTTTCCGCGCGCGAACTTCTCGATCGCAGCACCGGCCGTCTGAGCGAGGCGCTGGCCAGCCAGCCACGCCTGGAAAGCGAGCTTTCCGTCGCGCTGGCAGGCGGCTATCGCCAGCTCGGCGACTACGCGCGCGCCACGGTGCTGGCACAGCGCGGCCTGGATCACGCCATGGATGCCCCGTCGCGCAGTGCAGCGTGGATCGAACTGGCGCGGAACCTCGCCGCGCAAGGCCAATACGACGAGGCCGAGAAGAACCTTCGCACGGCGCTGGAACTGGCACCGTCGCAAGAAGGCAGCATTCGCCTGCGGCTCGCGGAGGTCCTGTCCGAGCGCGGCCAGCTGGATGAGGCCGGCGCGCTGTGCGAACGCGCCCTGCAAGCGGCGCCTGAAGGCTCGGATCTGGCCATCGACGCGCTCGCTGCGCTGGGTGGAATCCGATTTCGTGCCGGCAAGCTCGAGGAGGCCGAATCCACCCTGCGTCACGCGCTCGATTTCCAGATCGCGCAACACGGCGAGCTGCACACCCGCAGCGCCGCGCTCCGTCACGATCTGGGCGTCGTGCTGCTGCAAAAAGGCCAGCTTGCACCCGCCGCCTTGCTCTTCGCGCAGGCGCTGTCGACCCGCCAGTCGCTTCTGGGCACCGAACACCCGGACGTGGCCGACAGCGAGTTCAACCTCGGCATCGCGCTGCGCCGCCAGGGGCAGACCAGCGAGGCGGTCGAGCGCATCTCGCACGCGGTCGAACTGCAGAAGAAGCTGCTTGGCATGAAGCATCCGGCGGTTGCCAGCGGCCTCAACTCGCACGCCCTGCTGGCTACCGAGCAGGGCCGGATCGACGAGGCCATCGGCCATTTCGAGGAAGCCCTCGCCGTGGCGCGCGCCGCACTCGGACCAACGCATCCCACCGTGGCCACCACGCTCAACAATCTGGCCGGCACGCAGCGCAGCGCCGGGCGCTACGACGAAGCCGAGGCCAGCTCGCGCGCGGGCATCGAGGCCGCCACCGCCTCGCTGGGTCCCGACCACTACCTCGTATCCGTACTGCGCCTGGGCCTTGGCCTCACGCAGATGGAACGCGGCGACTCGGCCACCGCGCTGGCCGCGCTGCGTCAGGCGCATGCGGAACTGGCGAAAGCCCTGGGGGAAAACCACCCCGACGCCCTGCTGGCGCGCGGCGTCTTCGCCCTGGTGCTGCACGCCGAAGGACACGAAGAAGAGGCGCGCGCCGAATCGCGCGCCGCGTTGGAAGCCGGCATCGCGGCGTTCCCCGACGACCGCTTCCGCATCGGCCGGCTGCGCCTGATGGCGGCGCGCATCACCGCGTTGCAAGGCGACTGCGCCGGGGCACTTCCCGAACTGGAGCAGGCCGAATCGGAGCTGGGAAGCAGCGGCACTCCGGCGCGACCGGAGCGCGCGTGGACCGCGGCGGTGCAGGCCTGGTGTCTGGAACGGACCGGCGCTGCGGATGCCTCCTCGGCGCGTGAGCGTGCGCTCGAGCGCATCCACGCACTGCCCTTCGTCCCGGCCAGCCTTGCCGCCCTGCTCGAAACACCCGCAACGCCCTGAAAATTCGCCGGCCCGCGCGCCGTTCCCGTGCCTGCCTCAGGGCGCCGGATCGGCCAGGTCCAGCCAGACCATGTGGTGATCCGACGCGCGCGTCCACGCCGCCTCGGGTGCGTCCTTCCGGGGCCAGAACACCCCGCCGTCCAGCACCGCAAAGCCCTCGGAGGGCAGCAGGTAGTCGATCCGCAGGGTGCCGGTGCGCGGGCCGAAGTCGCCGGTATGGGCGTTCACCTCCCCCTTTCGCTCGAAGCCGTAGCCGGCGGCCACCTCGGCCGCGCCCTCGCTGCGCGGCACGAAGGTCGCGTCCACGCGCGGGGAATCCAGCAGCGCGCCGATCGCGGTATGGTCCCCGTGGCCATCGCTGCGGTCCGCGTTGAGATCGCCTGCCAGCACGAAGCGCGCCTCGGACGGAAGGCCGCCGCAGACACCGAGGTCGTCGCACAGCCAGGCGGCCTCCGGTTCGGCCAGATAGCGGGTCCAGAACGAGATCTCGTCTGCATTGCGCGCGCCGTTGCGGTTTTCCGGGCCGTCGAACACCGGCGGAGTGGGGTGGGAAACCAGAAAATGCACGGTACCCAGCGCGGTGCGGATCGGCACGTCCCAGTGCGACTTCGACGACAGCCGCAGCCTTTCCCACACCGCCGCCGGATAGTAGGGCGTGCCGTCCGGATTCTTCGGCTGGCGCGCGCCGGGAAGGTCCTTCCAGAGGAACTGGCGGAAGCTGCGCACCGCCAGCGCGTCGATCGGATAGCGCGAAAGCACCAGCATGCCGTACTGGCCGGGGTGGGTGCCGTAGCCCCAGGCGTCGTTCGGTCCGTCGCTGCGGCCGTCGCCGTCCAGATCCAGGCCGCTGGGCTCGCCGGTGTTGACCGGGGCCAGGTAGCGGTAGTCGTAGCGGATCGGCACCTGCCCGGCCTGCGGCACTTCCAGATAGCGGCGCTGGAACAGCTCGGCGGCGCGCTGCCGGTCGTCGTAGTCGAACTCGTTGAGCAGCACCACGTCCGGGCGCTGGCGCTGGAGCACCGCGGCAATGTTCCTGGCCGCCTCGTCGCCACGTTCCAGACGCGCGATCAGGCCGCCGGCGGCGGGATCGAACAGGGAGGTGTTCCAGGTGGCGAAGCGCACCGAAATGGGCGGAGGCGGCTCGCCCGTGCCGGCCGGGGTCACGGGCGCGCCCGATTCGGACGGTGCGTCGCAGGCGGCAAGGCCCAGCGCGAACGCCGCGGCCAGAAGCAGGATTCGAGGGGACACGGTGCCTCCGGGTTCATGGCGATGCCGCGCGATTCTGGCACGGCGGATGCGCGTTCATTGCGCCTGACGCACGCGGAACTCACCGCGCGCCACTTCGATTTCCCCCGAAAGAAAGCGGATCTCCACGCGCGCGTCCTCGGCCAGCGGCGCTGCCGGGCGGAACAGCATCAGATGCAGCCCGCCCGGCTCGAGCGCAAGCTCGCGCCCCGGCTCCAGCACCAGTCGCGGCACGCGGCGCATCCGCATCACGCCTTCCACCTCGCGCATTTCGTGGATCTCGATCGCGCCGAAGGCTTCCGAGCGCACCGCGTCGATGACGACGGCGCTTTTCCCCGCATTCCCGATCACGCCGTAGCCGGCGCGCACCGGTGCATCGGGCGGCGCGGCGCGGATCCAGCCATCGCGCAGCGAAAGCGCGGCCGAACCCGGCAAGTCCTGTGCCTGAACCACGACCGGCGCCAGCGCCAGTGCGATCCACCCCATCCAGCGAAGCAGTGCGTTCATGTGCCTATGATACCTCCCTCCCTTCGGAGCCTTGCCATGCGCCTCACCCTTCTTTCCACCTCCATCCTGCTTTCGGTGGCCGCCATGAACCCAGCCCACTCCCAAACCCGCATCACGCTGTATTCCGGCGATTTCGACGCGGTTTCGCAAAGCTATCCGGGCGCGCAGATGCCGGGGCTGGCGCTGGTGGAGCAAGCGCTGGTGCGCGAGCTTGCGAAAGGCGAAAACGCGGTTTCCCTGGACCTTCTCCCCACCGCGATCGACGTGGGCACGGTGCAGCTCGCGCCCGTCAATACCGGGCCGCGCATCGCCGGCCAGCGCTACGATTTCGCCCTGCTCGACCAGAACCAGCTCCTGAACCAGTCGCTCGGACAGCGCGTCACGGTGGAACAGGCGACGGGGGGCGAAGTGCGACGATTCACCGGCGTCCTGATTTCCGCCGGAAGCGGCCTCACCCTGAAGCAGGACGATGGCCGGGTGCGGGTGCTGGCGAACTACGACAGCTTCGAGCTGGAGCGCGCGCCCGAAGGGCTTTCCGCGCGCCCGACCCTGCGCTGGACCATCGACAGCCCGCGCGCCGGCAAGGAAAACTTCCAGCTCGACTACGCCACCGGCGGACTGGCCTGGCAGGCCGAATACCTCGCGCGGCTCGACGGCCCGGCGCAGGACTGCCGGATGGCGCTCTCGGGCGCGGCGCAGATCGTCAACCGCTCGGGGCTGGATTTCCCTGCCGCCGCGCTCACCCTGGTGGCGGGCAATCCGAATCAGGCGCGGCCGGCCGCGCCCGATCGAATCCAGGTTTCCGGCACCGTGATGTCCATGGCAAAGCGGGCCGACGCCTACGAAGCCGCTCCGCAAGTCCAGGATTCGGGCGAATACCACGCCTATCCGCTGCGCAGCACGGTGGATCTGCCCAACGGCAGCGTGCAGCGCGCCTCCCTGATCGACGCGGCCGAAGGAATCGACTGCCTGCGACGCTACGAAGTGGGCCATGCGGGCGGCGGCTACCGCCCGAGCTACCCGCAGGTGCACACCCCTTCCGGCGAGCAGGCCGAGCAGGCGCGAACGGTGCTGGAATTCGAGAATGCCGCCGGGCTCGGCCTCGGCATGCCGCTGCCGGCCGGCCGGGTGCGCGTGTTCCAGACCGACGCGAGCGGCGAGTCGCTGCTGGGCGAAGCCCGGCTGGCGCATACCGCCTCCGGGCAGAAAGTGCGGCTCGAACTGGGCGAAGCCTTCGACCTCACCGCGCGCCGGAAGGCCAGCGATTTCCGCCTCGCCGACGACCGCCTGAGCCTCGTGGAAACCATCGAGGTGACGCTCTCCAACGCCAAGCTCCAGGACGCCACCGTGCGCGTGCACGAGGCGCTCGGCCGCTGGCAGGACTGGGAAATCCTCGACGCCTCCCAGCCCTGGGAAAAGGTCGACGCGCAGTCGATCGTCTTCGACCTGAAGGTAGCCGCCAGCAAAAGCGCCACCGCGCGCTACACCGTGCGCTACCGCTGGCCGGCGGCGGTCAAACCCTGAGGCCCATACGTCGAAGTACGGAAACACGCCAAAGCTGCTAGGCTGCCGATCCTTCCCCCTGCCCCGCACAGCCATGCTCGAACGCATCGATCACGACGGAATCCTCGAACTGCGCCTTTCCCGGCCGCCGGTCAACGCGCTGGTGCGCGAACTGCTCCACGCGCTGCGCGAGGCCATCGATGACGCGCCGGCTGCCGGTGCACGCGCGCTGGTGCTGAGCGGCAGCCCGGGCATCTTCACCGCCGGGCTGGATCTTCCGCACCTGATGGCGCAGGGCATCGGCGAAGTGGAGGCCACCTGGCTGGCCTTCGGGCAGGTCTGCCGCGCGCTGGCGGCCTCGCCCCTGCTTTCGGTGGCCGCAATCGGCGGCCACAGCCCGGCTGGCGGCGCGGTGATCAGCCTGTATTGCGACTACCGCGTGATGGCGCAGAGCCCGCGCGAACCCGACCCGATGGCGGCGCGCGGCCCGTTCCGGATCGGCCTGAACGAAGTCGCCGTGGGTCTCTTCGTGCCCGACGCGATCCAGTTCGCGCTGCGCCGGCTGGTCGGCCCGCACCGCGCCGAACGCCTGATGGTGGCCGGCGCCATGCCCACCGCCGAGGAGGCCCAAGCCATCGGCATGGTGGACGAACTGGCTCCGATGGCCGAGGTCACGCCGCGCGCGCTGGCCTGGCTCGCGGCCATGCTGGCGCTGCCGCAGTCGGCGCAGCGCGAAACCCGCCGCATCGCGCGCCGCGACCTGCTCGAATCCATCGACGATCCGGCGCGCATGGACCTGCCGCGCTTCCTCGCGGCCTGGCAGCTGCCGGAAACCCAGGCCGTGCTGCGCCAGGTGCTTGCGCGGCTCGGAAAGGGCTGATCGCCACGAGCCCGGGGGTTTTTCACGCTTCGTGGAAAAACTCCGCAGATTCTCAGACCGGCCCGGTGGCGATCGGGCGCGAGGGCACGGAAACCCATTCGCTCCAGGAACCTGCGTACACGCGCGAGCCGCCGAGGCCGGCGTGCTCCATCGCCAGCAGGTTGTGGCAGGCGGTCACGCCTGAACCGCACATGTGCACCACGTCGCCCGGCGTCTGGCCGCGCAGCTGGGCACGGTAACGGACCGCGAGCTGCTCGGCCGAAAGGAACCTCCCGTCCGGCCCGAGGTTGTTCTGGAACGGGCTGTTGACCGCGCCGGGAATGTGGCCAGCACGCGGGTCCAGCGGTTCGACCTCGCCGCGGAATCGCTCGGGCGCGCGCGCATCGAGCAGCACGCCGTTGCCGCTGGCCAGGCGCGCGGCGATCACCGCCGTGGTGACGATGGAACGGCTGTCGAAGCGCGCCGCGTAGCGCCCGTTGCCCGGTTTGCGCGCGCCGCGCTCGAGCGCGCCGCCGTGCGCCACCCATGCCGCCAGACCGCCATCCAGCACCGCGGCCTGACGGTGCCCGAGCAGCCGCAGCATCCACCACAGGCGCGCGGCGAACATTCCGCTGCCGGCATCGTAGGCCACCACGCGGTGCTCCGGCGTCACATCCCAGCGCGCCAGGGCCGCGCAGAAGGCATCGGCATCGGGTAGCGGATGGCGGCCGCGTCCCGGGCGCGAAAGGTCGGAAAGATCGCGGTCGAGGTGGGCGTAGTGGGCACCGGGAATGTGTCCCTCGAACCAGGCGCGTTCGCCTGCGGCCGGGTCGGACAGATCGAAGCGGCAGTCGATCACTGCCACCAGCGGATCGGAAAGCGCGGCGTCGAGCGCGGCGGCGTCGATGAGGGTCTGCCAGGACATGCGGAACTCGATCCGACGGGAAAGATCGACATGCTACCCCCGAACCGATGCCGCGCGCCGTGCCCTATGCCGCACAATGGCGCCATGAACTACGACCACGCCTTCCACGCCGGCAACCACGCCGACGTGCTCAAACATCTTGTGCTGCTGGCCCTGATCGACGCGCTGGCGCGCAAGCCCGCGCCCTTTTTCGTGCTCGATACCCATGCCGGGCGCGGCGACTACGCGCTCGACTCCAGCGCCGCCCAAGCCACCGGCGAGGCCGCCCTGGGCGTGCGTCGCCTGCACGACTGGAGCCTCGCACAGCCGCTCCTCGCCCCGGCGCTGGCACGCTACCTGAAGGCGGTACGTCCCGCGCTGGAGGCCCGACGCTATCCCGGCTCACCGCTCCTGGCCGCCGATACCCTGCGCGAAAACGACCGCCTCGCCTGCTGCGAACTCCAGCCCGAAGCCGCGCAGCAGCTTCGCAGCCTGTTCGCGCGCGACCCGCGCGTGGGTATCCACCAGCGTGACGGATACGCCGCGCTCAAGGCCCTGCTTCCGCCAAAGGAAAAGCGCGGACTGGTCCTCATCGACCCGCCCTACGAGGCCCAGCTGGCCGAATTCGACCAGGTGATCGACGCGCTCAAGGAAGGTTTGGCGCGCTGGCCGCAGGGCATTTTCGCGCTGTGGTACCCGATCAAGCAGCGCCGCGCGCTGGCGCCGTTCTACCGGCGCGCCGCCGCCCTGCCGGCGCGCAGCGCGCTGGTAGCCGAGCTGATGCGCCACGCCGACGACAGCCCGCTGCGGCTCAACGGCAGCGGGATGCTGGTGCTCAACCCGCCGTGGAAACTCGACGAATCGCTGCTGGGCGCGCTGCCGCAGATGGGCCGCGCGCTGGGCGAGACGCACGATCCGTGGCGGCTGGACTGGCTGCGGCGCGAGTCGACCTGAAGCGCGCCGGTGTCTGAATGTCCCTGCGGGAACCTTCGATTGTTGCATTGCAGCAAACCGCGTATTGGGGAACACTTGCATCTCCGGCATCCGCCTGAAACTCCGCCATGAACCGGAACCAGCCACCGCCCGATCGCCAGCGTGCGCATCCCATTCGCCGCACGCGCCTTCCCGGGCGCTGGCATCAGCGCCTCGTGCTCGACGACGGCCGCACGCTTTGGCTGCGTCCGATCGAGCCGGCCGACGCCGAGCCGATCCGGCAGACCTTTTCGCTCCTCTCCCCCGAGGAAGTGCGGATGCGCTTCCAGCACCCGATCAAGGAGCTGAAAGGCGACCTGCTGCGCCGCCTGACCCAGATCGACCCGCGCACCCATTTCGCCCTGGTGGTCGCCGAACCGCTGCCGCCGGGACAGGCGCTGGTCGGCGCGGTGGCGCGTCTGGCCATCGAGGAAGGCGGCAGGCGCGGCGAGTTCGGCATCCTGGTCAGCCGATTCCTCGCCGGAAAGGGGCTGGGGCACCTGCTGATGCGCCAGCTCATCCGCTGGGCCAGGCTCAAGCGCCTGGAGGAAATCCACGGCGATGTGCTGGAAGAAAACGACGCCATGCTGGCGCTGGCCGAGTCTCTCGGCTTTCGGCGCGAACGGGTTCCCGACGATCCCGGCATCGTGCGGGTGCGCCTTTCCCTGCGCCCCCCGACTGCGAAAGACCTCAGCCGAACCAACCCGGATTGAGCAGCTCGGCGAAGAAGTGCTCCACGATGCGCGGCTGCAAAAGGATGGTGAACAGCACGCCGTAGCCCGCGCCCCACAGATGGGCACTGTGATTGACGTTGTCGCGTCCGCGCTTCTCCATCCAGACGCTGTAGCCCACATACGCCACCGCGTACACGATCGCCGGCACCGGCACCACGAACACGAGGATCAGCGACCAGGGCTGGATCAGGATGAAGGCGAACAGCACCGCCGACACCGCGCCCGACGCGCCCAGGCTGCGATAGCCCGCATCCGAGCGATGACGCAGGAAGCTGGGCAGGATCGCAACCAGCAGGGCCGACAGGTAGAACCCGACGAAGCCCCACGGCCAGGGCAGGCCGAGCTGGCTCAGGTAGTGCTCCATCGCGCCGCCGAAGAAATACAGCGTGATCATGTTGAACAAGAGGTGCTGGCCGTCGGCGTGGATGAAGCCGTAGCCCAGCAGTCGCCAGTACTCGTGCCCGCGCGACACCGCCGGCGGCCACAGGATCAGCCGCTCCATCAGTCGCGGCGTCTTCCAGGCGAAGAACGAAACCGCGCAGGTGATGGCGATCAGGGTCAGGGTGACGGGCGCGTTGGGCATGGCGGGGCTTTGTCGGAGCGGCCCGGCAATATACCCTGCGCGCTGCTCCTCCCGACCCGCCGCGCACCCATGCCTTCGATCCGCCTGACGATCTCTGCGCCCCGCGGTCACCGCGAGGCGGCCGGCGCGCCGCAGACGCAGGTTTCACCCCATCGGCCGCGTTTGCGCGTTGAATCCCGCCATCCACACCCCAATCCCTGCTTCCAGGCGGTGGAACGCCTTTCCACGATCCGCCGCGCATGAACCACGAGCGCACCGACGAGGAACTGATGCTGGCCTACGCCGCGGGTGACATCGCCGCATTCGAGACGCTGTACGCGCGCCATCGCGGGCCGCTGTACCGCTTTCTCGTGCGCGGCATTTCCCCGCGCGCGACTGCCGAGGAATGCTTTCAGGAGGTATGGAGCCGCCTGGTCGCCGCGCGCACGCGCTATCGCCCCGAGGCGAAGTTCGCCACCTGGCTCTACCAGATCGCCCAGAACCTCCTCATCGACCAGTACCGCCGCGCCCGACCGCAGGTGTCGCTCGACGAGGACGACAGTCCGCTGCATCTGGAAGGCGAAGAATCGGAAAAGCCCGAGCAGCAGCTCGATCGCTTCCAGGAGCAGCGCCGGCTGCAGCAGGCGCTGGAGGAACTTCCCGACGAGCAGCGCATCGTGCTGCAGTTGCGGCTGGAGCAGGAGCTGTCGCTGGAGGAAATCGGCGAGATCACCGGCGCCGGGCGCGAGACCGTGAAATCCCGCCTGCGCTACGCCATGGACAAGCTGCGCGCGAGGCTGGCGCCATGAAGGTCGATCCGCGTCGCGAACCGCTCGATCCGCAGGAGCGCATCCTGGCCGACGCGCTGGCACGGCTGCCGGCCATCGAACCACCGGCCGCGCTCGACGCGCGCGTGCTGGCGCAGGCCCGCGCCGCGCTGCAGGCACAGGCACCGGCGCGCCGCCACCCGCGCCCGTGGTGGCTCAGTGCCACTCTCGGAACCGCGGCCGCGGCCGTGCTTGCGGCAGGGCTTGCCTGGCAGGCGGGCCTCTTCGACATCGGCTACGGCAGCTCCGTGCCGGTGCCGCGCAGCCGCGCGCCGCTGGCCGAATCGGCGGAAACCCGCACCGCGGTGGACATCGACCTCAGGCATCGCGCGGCGCAGCCGCCGTTTCGATCCGAAGCCGAAACCCTGCGGGAAGAATCGGCCGCTGCGGCACTGCCGTCCGCGCCACCGCCGGCACCGCCCGCCCCCGCTGCCGCGACGACTCCAACGCCGCCAATTCAGCAAAAATCCGTGCCGGCACCGGTGGCGCCCCCCGCGCCTGCGCCGCCGGCCCGCAGCGCCACGGCGCAGGAAGGCGTCGCGCTAGATGCCCTCCAGGTTTCCGGTTCGCGCATGAAGCTCGAAGCGCCGGACGTCCTGCCGCACTGGCGCGAGGATGCAAGCCTCGCCCCTGACGTCTGGTTCGAGCGCGTGCGCGAGCGCCTGCGCCGCGGCGATCGGCCTGGCGCGGTGCAGAGCCTGCGGTTGTTCCAGCACATGAACCCTTCGCACGCGGTACCGGACGATCTGGTGCGGCTGCTGGCCGGATGAACCGCGTCACGCTGGCAAGGGCGGCGCGGCTGGAAGTGGAAGTGCGCAAGAGCCGCTTCCTCGCCCAGGCCGCGCCCGTGGCTTCGCCGGACGAGGCGATGGCCTTCCTGAGCGAAGTCGGCGATCCCGCCGCCACGCACAACTGCTGGGCCTGGCGCATCCATCCGGCCTATCGCTTCTCCGACGACGGCGAACCGGCCAGCACCGCCGGCAAACCCATCCTCGTCGCAATCGAAGGACAGGGACTGGACGGAGTGATGGTGGTGGTCACGCGCTGGTTCGGCGGCATCAAGCTGGGGGCCGGCGGGCTGGTGCGCGCCTACGGCGGCACGGCCGCCGAATGCCTGCGCCAGGCTGAACGCATCGCCGTGGTGGAGACCGTGCGCGCCACCCTGCGCTGCGGCTTCGCCCACGCCAGCACGGCGCACGCGCTGCTCGCCGCGCACGGCGCGCACAAGCTAGAGGAACGCTACGACGCCGAAGGCCTCGAATTGGTTCTGGAACTGCCCGAAGCCAACTTCGCGGCACTAGCGGCTACACTGCGCGATGCAACGCGCGGCCAGGGCGAGCTGATCCGGCACCGCGACGGCGACACCCGCGCCGGCCCGTGACTTGCGCCTCCGCAGCTCTTTGAACGGCATCGCGTGAACACCGAAGAACCCGCCGCACGCCCGCGCCCGCTCGCGGCGCTGCGCACCCTGATTCCCTTCCTGCGCCCCTACCGCGGTCTCGTGGCCGGCTGGCTGGCTTTCCTGACGATTTCCTCCAGCGCCACGCTGGCGCTGCCGGTGGCGGTGCGCTTCATGATCGACCGAGGCTTCTCGACCCAGAACCCGGACGGCATCGACCGCTGGTTCGTCGGCCTGATCCTCGTGGCCCTGGTGCTTGCCGTGGCCACGGCCGGGCGCTTCTTCTGCATCAGCCTGCTGGGCGAAAAGGTGATCGCCGACCTGCGCGAGCGCGTGTTCGGGCAACTTCTGCATCTGGACATGGAATTCTTCGCGCGCACCCGCGCCGGCGAGCTGGTCAGCCGCCTGGCGGCAGATACCGAGCTCTTGCGCAGCGTGATCGCCTCCACCCTCTCGGTGGCTTTGCGCAGCTTCGTGACCATGCTGGGCAGCGGCATCGCCCTGCTCATCACCAGCCCGCGGCTGGCCGGCATGGCGGCCATCGGCATCCCGGTGATCGTGCTGCCCATCGTGCTGTACGGAAGGCGCGTGCAGAAGCTCTCGCGCGCCAACCAGGACCGCATCGCCGACGCCA
>Ga0116141_10001892_pt1 | contig 18064 bp, 13 predicted proteins | sample AD_UKC097_MetaG_FD_89744 | JGI IMG/M metagenome (GOLD analysis project Ga0116141, IMG submission 89744) | Active sludge microbial communities of municipal wastewater-treating anaerobic digesters from USA - AD_UKC097_MetaG | ecosystem: Engineered > Bioreactor > Anaerobic > Digestate | place: USA...
TGGTTGTGGAAAAGCGGTCGCCGCGTTCCAGAGCCGGACGATAGCGATCCAGAAATGGAACCGAAATCCGTCTTCCTCATCGCGGAACGCCTTGACTTGAGCCTCTCCCATCTGATATCCGTGCAGGTCTACCCAGAAAGGCAGATCGCCCGCAACAACCGCCGCGCGCGCCGCCGGATACGCACAGGCTCCAACCAGCATATCGGGATGGGTTTCCTGCACAAACCGGCGGAGAAACGAATCATCGGCGAAATGGGCGACCTCATCGACACTCACATAAACAAGGTCTTCTTTTTCTGTGCGTTCGATTTGCGTGTTCGATTCACCACCGGCAGTCACCCGCATACAGAGCAAGGTGACGCGATAGCCTGCACCGCGAAGCGCATCCGCCAGATGCCAGGCACGGTTCCCCCCGGCATGGAACAGGCGTGACTTCTCCAGAGGAATCGGACCGATACCGAAAATCAGGACATGCGCCATGGAACACCTCACGGTTCGGATTTGGCTTCAGCATTGTGCTATTCCTGTCATTTCGACCGAAGGGAGAAATCTCATCCGCAAGCCGTATCTGCCCTGTTATTATCGAGATTCCTCACATTCGTTCGGAATGACAATACATGTTGCGCCTATTTCGTTACATCAGGCGGAACCGAGATCTGCTGCAACACCCTCAGCGCTCGCAACCTCTGACCGACATGATAGCCGATGTGTTCATCCAGGAACAGAAGCATGTCTTTGACATCCTGTTCCTTCAGGTGAAGCGCGGAGAGTCTTTCCCCGGCGGTCAGCCGTGCCATGGCGACGACCGCTGTTCCGGAGAGTGCGAGACGTTCGGTCCGACGGCAACCGGGACAGAGGACCGCGCCCCGTTCGGGACTGTAGTACCACTCGGATCGCTCCTGAACTCCACACTTGGCGCAGGCAGCCAGATGCGGCTCGAACCCGGTCTCTTTCAGAATGCGTAGCGCGAACGCGGCCAACTGGGCCTCCGTCGCCTCGTTTTCTTCCCAGAAATCCAGCAACTTCGTCAGCAGAGACCAAATCACCGGGTTCGGCTCCCCCTCGCCCGTGCAGAAGTCGATCAATTCGGCGGCGCAGGCGACAAGTGACAGGCTTTTCAAGTTGCCCTGAAGACGCGGGTAGCGCCGGACAAGCGAGACTTGCGTTACGCTTAAGACATCCTGATCTTCCTGCTTCTGATACAGGATCACATGAATCCGGCTATGCGGCTGAAGCATCCCGGCGATCCGGCTGGTACTTTTCGCCACTCCACGGGCTTTCGCGGTGACCTTCCCCAGGGATTCCGTAAACAACAGATACAAGGCATCCGCTTCTTGCGTCCGCCACCGACGTAAGGTCACCGCCTCGGTTGCATGGTAGGACATGGTTTTTCCGGCCCTTGATCGCAGATCCTGTCGCTTTATCCTTTTTTACAGGAGAATGCAATAAGAGATCATGAATCGAGAAGACTGGAAAACAAAGTGGAGGCGGTTCACCTCCAAGGTTCGCTCTGTTCTGCACGAAGATGCCTTTCTGTGCGACACCTGCAAGTGGAATTATGGAAATATCTGCACCCGCCCGGAACGCCCCAATGCAACCAGCTGCCCGGAGTATGTCTCCAAATAGCTGTGACGCATATTGTCATTCCGAGCGAATGTGAGGAATCTCACACAATCCCTCGACGAAATTCCTCCCTTCGCATAAAAAACGACGAATTCCTGAAAAAAATCCTTGATTCTGCAAAAAAAGCCTTATATATTCCTGTCAACGCAGAAAGGAGGTGGTCCACTTATGATCGATGACTGTAGTTGTACGGTACGCGTAGGTGACTGCGGAGGTGGTGAGGGTTAGGTCCTTCATCCGACAGGAACTGCGTAGAGGGTGAGGAGACTCTCCCCTCCCTCTCCAATCCCGACAGATCACCGACAGGGGCGGCACGGGTTTGTGTCGCCCCTGTTTCCATTTCTGAAAACACACAACAAGGCACGGACCAACACCAAAAACCTGGAAAGATCTCCCAGAAAGAACGAGGGCAGGCAACCGAGGTTGGCCTGCCCAGGATCTTGATAATTCGAAAACCGCCTTCTACGGGACTCGAAACCTGTCAAAGGTTCGAAGTGATGCGAAGACGATTTTTCTTGAGGCGCTTGATAGCTTTCAAATGTTTCTTTCGTTTCCGGACGCTTGGCTTTTCATAATAAGCGTTTTTCCGGAGGTCTTGGGGGATACTCTCTTTGATACACTTTCGTTTGAATCGTTTCAGAGCTCCCTGGATGTCTTCATCCTCTCGTAACTCGACGAGTACCACATTGATCACAACCTTTGCGACAAAATTTGCCGGCTCGCGATCTCAACAGCCCTACGATTCAGGACTGGCGGTAGCGCCTCACATCCGCCTGAATTCAAAATCCGGGAACCTTACAGCTGACAAGAACAAAGAGCCGTGATAACGGGTATCACCCAGCTCAATAATTATACCTTTAGACGGCCATTTCTGTCAATCAATGGGCAGAAAATATCGAAACCTTCGAAATCCATGAGTATATGAAACAATATATTGCACTTTCCGAAATACTAAATGCCAATATGGATATATCCGATGCATTTTGAGAGGAGTCTCGACTATACCTTGGCTCGACGGTGGTTTGATAAAATGTGAAGACAGGAGCACAATTGTGGAAAGTGCGGGGCAAATTTAAGGGAAAAACGCCTTGACATACTCTCACCTTTTTCTTTAGGCTATAATCGAGTAACGTTTTTGCGCCACTGGTGATCCACTGGAACCATGGGTTTCGTCAACCCTATGTGCAGGCAATACCAAGTTACAATGTGACAGAAGAGTCGTTTCTCGAGCAAAATCGGGACAGGTCCGATTGCAAGTCCTGCTTTTGTGCGAACGACTCTTGGAGAAACCAGCAAACAAAGAGTTCGATCAATCCTGTGAGCTCGAGGACCCGGCTCCGGACCCCCATGCAAGAGGAGGCAAGCAGCGATGGCCATCCTGAGCATTCGTGGCCTTTCCAAAACGTACAGCACCGGATTTTGGGGCAAGTCGGTTCTCGCCCTGGACAACCTGAATTTGGAAGTCGAACAGGGTGAGATTTTCGGTTTCCTGGGTCCCAACGGTGCGGGGAAAACCACCACGATCAAGATTCTTTTGCGAATCATTTACCCCACCAAGGGAACGGCGTTTCTGTTGGGCCGGGAACTGGGAGAGGCGATCCAGCACCGGCAGATCGGATACATGCCGGAAAATCCCTATTTTTACCGATTTCTGACCGGATATGAGTTCCTGTTGTTTTACGGCCACCTCTCCGGACTCCACTATCGAGAGCGAAGACAACGGGCCGAGGAACTGCTCGACATGGTGGGTATGAGGCACGCGCGGGATATCCGCCTGGGGAATTACTCCAAGGGAATGGTAACCCGAATCGGTCTGGCTCAGGCCCTGTTGACCAATCCGCAGCTGCTCCTGATGGATGAGCCGATGTCCGGTCTGGATCCGATCGGGCGGCGGGAAATCCGAAACATCATCACGCAACTGAAAGAAGAGAATCGAACCATCTTCTTCTGCTCCCATATTCTTGCGGATGTGGAATTGATCTGTGATCGGGTCATGATTCTCAACAAGGGGAAAGTGATCCGAACCGGAACCGTCGGCGAGATCCTGGGCGAGGAAACCACGGCGGTTCGGGTCTCGGTGAGCAAGTATACTCCCGAACTGATGGAACAGTTGAAAGCCATGGCGGTGGACGCCCGCGAGGGCGGCGGATTGCTCCATCTGAGGGCAAAGGACGCGGAGGCGGCCAACCACATCCTCCGTGCCTGCGTACAGGGAGGTGGGGCCGTTCACGAGATGACGGCGGAACGGGGGAATCTCGAAGACTACTTCGTACGGGAGGTATCCAGCGTTGAATGAGATCCTGACTATCGCACTCAACACGCAGAAAGAAGCCATCCGAAACAAGGTATTCTATATCATTCTTCTGTTCGTACTGCTTCTGCTGGCCTCCTCCATCCTGCTGGCGACGTTGGCATTGGGAGAAGAAGACCGGATTGTGAAACACCTGGGCCTTTCGGCCATCAATGTATTCGGTCTCCTTCTGGCAGCCTTTGTCGGTGTCAACCTGGTGCATGAAGAACTGGAAAAGCGGACCATCTATACGATCATCGCGACCGGGGTGAGTCGCACGCAGTTCATCCTGGGCAAGTTCCTCGGACTCCTTCTGACCGTTATGACCAACGTGGTAGTGATGGGAATCATCCTCTGCATTCTGCTGGTGATCATGCCAAACTGCCGTCCCACGCCGTCGGTGATTTACGCCATCTTCCTGTTCCTGTTCGAGATGATGGTGATCACAGCCATAGCCGTTCTGTTCTCGTCGTTCTCGACGCCGGTGTTGTCGGCGGCGCTGACCCTGATCTGCTATGTCATCGGGCACCTTTCGGAGGACCTGTTGGAGTTCGCCAAGAGGCTGACGGAACAAGGCAGTGTCATTATGGCCAAAGTGTTGACGGCGGTCTATTACATTCTTCCAAACCTGGAGATTTACAACATCAAGAACCAGGTCGTTTACCAGGAGAACATTTCTGCATTCCTGACCTGGAAATATCCGGCCCTGGCGATTCTGTATTCGGGGATTCTGTTGTTGATCACGGCGTTTTCATTTTCACGGCGAGACTTCAAGTAATTGAGACGGGCAAACCATGAAAAAGGCAGGAACCATCGTTCTCTTTGTGCTGTTCATCGCGGCTTTTCTATCGGTGCAGAACAGCGTCGTAAAACACCGGCAGAATCAGCGTGTGGAAGAGAAGATCCTCCTGGTGACCGGCAATCCGAAAGTGGCGAAGATTACCGCGCTCGGATTCGATAACCTGATGGCGGATCTGGGCTGGGTCCGGGCTATTCAATTTTTCGGGGGAAATTTCACCACGTTGCACGATCCGAAAAAGCGAGACGGATTTGTGCTGCTGATGGATACTCTTGTAACCCTGGACGAACGGTTTGTTTCTGCCTGGAAATTCGGGGGATTTGCGTTCAACGAATCCGTGAAGGACGCTACGTTAGCGGTTGATTTTCTCTCCCGGGGTGCTGAGATTAATCCCACCGCCTGGGAGCTATCCTTCGATGCCGGATTCATCAGCTATTATCAATTGGGAAACACCAACGATGCCAAGAAATACTTTGAGCGGGCCTATTCGCCAAGCCGATTTCGGAACGGCCGCCTGGCCGGCCTGCATTTCAGTCCCGTTTCCGATCAGAAGGGATCCATTGCTCTGATTCCGAATCCTGAACCGGGACCGCTTGGCGAGATGTCCGGATTGGTCGGAATTATCCCGCACGAGTTCGCCGCCACGGCGCCTGTCGCGGAGTCATCTGCAACGGTGATCTATGGAGCCTTTCAGCAGAGCGGGTCCGATACGACTTTCGACATTCATGTCGCGAACAGCAGCCAGAACATCGCATCCTTCGACCTGCGGGTTCAATACGATCCGTCATCCTACAAATTCCGGAACGCCGTCGCATCCGAAGAATTGCGAAATGGGACCTTTACAGTAGAGCCTGTCAGCGAAGGACTATTGAAGGTGACGGGAGACTATGTCGATCCCCGGTGCCCATCTTATGTTCCACGCATGGCTATTGAGATGGACTATGCGGCGGGCCAGTTCCTCGCCGCGTGGGATCAGTATGTGCGGTATTACGGCTCCGCCGTGAGTCGGGGGGATGAGGTCAGCGCCGCCATCGCAAGCGACAAACTCGACACCATCTATAGTAAACGATGCAAAGAAATCCTCACCCGCGCGGTCGAAACCTACCACGGAGAAAAAGGCGTCTACCCGACTACCCGCATGAGGGAGTTGCTGGACTCCGGAATTCTCATGCAGACCGTTCAGAAAATTGTCGAGGAAGACCCCAGGCAGGTGGATGTGCTCCGAGTCCTGACCTACCCCAACGGGATCGAGCAGTTGCTATGGGAACGACCGAAACCGGATGTGGAAATACAGCCGCATATCCTTCTTATGGAAAAGACCGGAGACGTGACCGGCCCGGTTGTCGAGAATCGACTGGACCTGGTCAAAGCGCAACAGAGCATTATGGAAGGGCTGCAATATGCGATCAAGGCATTTGAGACAGAGCAAGGGCGGCTTCCGTCTACGCTGGACGAGATGTTGCAGGAGCAGTGGACGAAAAAGCCGTTCCCGGGCGGCATGCCGGAAGATCCGCTGGGCGGCGAGTTCTACCTGGATTCTGAGGGGAAAGTTCAGGTGAGGAATATGAAGTACTGAGAAAAGCGGGAAGTTGGCAAGTGTGGTAAATTCGTGAGTATCCGTGTCAAAAACGAAAGGAAATTCGAACACTGGGAAGGATTGCCAGGCGGAGGACGTCGCTATTGGCAGGAAATTGCAGGCCAGGCAGGGTGGAAAGCTGTGTATCTCAAAGAAGTGGATGATCAGGAAACCACAGTGCGTTTTTGGCAGGAAATTTATGATGATAACGGCCATCTAGTCGAGATTCACGAGAAATATCCAGTGGACCGCGGGCATTGCGGGGTGTAGAATGAGAGCATGTTAATCACAAAACAAACAGTCGCCGAGCAAATCGCCGCGTATTTGCATCACGAAATCACCCTTCCCCAACTGGTGGACTGGGCGGAGAACGTCATGTTGGATGGCGAATTCGGTAATGAGGACGCACCTGTTTTGCGGGACGTGATGGCTCACTTGGGAGTGGCCGACGTGAAGGCTTTCGGTCTGACATGGGAGGATTGTGAATCGCTGCTGAATCGGCTTGGATACACCGCCCACGTGGAAGTCATGGCGGGATGAATGCTTATCCCAGGCGGGGCCACCAACGCGGGGTTCTGTTCCGGTATTGCTCGTACTCTTCACCGAAACGGCGCAGAAGATCCCGTTCCTCATAGAGAACAATAAACAGATGTGCACCCAGCCAAAAGAACATCGCATAAATCAGTAATGCCAGGGAGTTGAAATAAAGCGCGTACCCCAGCGACGCCAGCACTCCCCCCAACATCATCGGATTCCGCGTCCACCGATACGGCCCTGACGGAACAAACCGCTGAGGTGGATCGATGGGCGCAGGTGTTCCTTTCCCTTGCACGGCCAGCAATCCAACGCACATCAGGGACAACAGCAGCCCGACCGCAAAAAGAATCCCTCCGCAAAATTGACGGATCGTTTCCCAGACCCCCTGAAATTGGGGAGATTCTCCGGCAAGGTAGATCAGCCAGGGAAAACAGACCAGGAACAGCGCGATCCAAACCAGGGCATACAGAACACTCCTCGCGATCGGATTCATGGTGCGTCTCTCCATTCTGCGCAGATTACGTACAGATAAGCATAATTCAACGAATCGAAAAAAGCCATCTTGGAATTCAATCGGTATCCCGTTGAGTGAGGGAACGATACAGCCGGTCCATCTCTACGCCATCCTGCTCCATGCTTTTCACACAGGAGGGATCGGGGCTCAGCCGGATCGCCAGATCGGGATCGTCCAGGAACGCTTGCAGACAGCGCCGGAGATCTTCGGCATTCCCCACCTCAAACAGCAGGCCGTTCACTCCATCCTCCACCAGGTCTGCCATCCCGCCGAACCGGGATGTAATTACCGGAACCTGTGCCAGGAAGGCTTCATGGATGGTGATTGGCGAATTTTCGTACCAGATAGAAGGAACAACAAGGACATCCGTCTCACTCAAGATCCGGGCTATTTCCCTATTCTCGAATCGTCCGCAGAATTCGACGGAAGGACTTCGAACCAGGCTTCTGAGTAGTCCCACATAGTCCACAAACTCGTCCGTCGGTCCGTAAATCCGCAAACACGCCCGTTCAGGATCGAGGTCGTTGAACGCGCGAATCAGGACATGCACACCCTTATGACGAACCAGCGAGCCGATGTATGTGAAACGGAAGGGATATCGGACTGCCTCCCTTGGAACCGTCTCTCCAATGGGTCGGATGCCGTAATCAGAGAAGATCAACTTTTCTTCCGGGAAGCCATGCTCCAGAAAGGAGTTTCTCAGAAACGGGGACGGGCATAGAAATCGGTCCACGAATCGAGTCAAATCCAGTGTGGCCTGCCTGCGTCTGCGCGCCTGGATTCCATATCGCTTCCCCCAGAAAGTGTAAAGCAGGTTCCTCCCAATGCCTTTCGACCGGGAAAGAATCGTCTCACTACCGGTTGGAGCGCCGAGGTTGCTTACAATTCGGGGATGGCCCCAGACCGCCGCACAGAAATCGCGGTTGCCTGATGGGCCGGATTGGGTCTCCAATGTGAGCTGCTCTTTGCCGGAACAAATCGGTAGATCCACACTCCCCGGATGCCAGCCCTGATCCTTTTGATCGTGTTTCGGGTCCAGGTAGCGCTCCCATAGCACCTCATCATTGAGCAACACACGAAAGCGAACTCCGTCTCCTTCTTTGTCATACGTGGAGGGAACCATCGCGTACGCAAATAAAAGAGAGGATTCCGCCGAAGGGGGAAAATCGTAGGTGACTCTTGAAGGTGGGTGGGCAAGGATGACCGGATGTTCGATCCCACTAATGGAAACGTGGGTGGCCTGCACATAAGCCCGTTCGGCGGTCTCGATCTGTGCCTGCGCCAATTCCTCCCGCAAATCCAATCCCCCCGATGCCTTCGCCCGGACCAGAAACCGTTTCGCCCACCATGCCACAGGCCCCCCCACCAGACCGCATTCCGCGACGCAAACAGCACATGCGGAGGGATCGATCCGTTCACAGACTGTCCCATCGTCTTGAAATCGCTGCCCGCCACCCCGCAGGCACAGCAGCCAGTAGTCATGAAGAGTAAACACTACGGCGGCTCCGGCTTCCTTTGCCAGGCGCGGACAGCCAAAAGAAAGTCCGAGAAGGTGATGAAAATGGACCACATCAGCCCGCCAGGACTTCACAATTTCCGCGAAAATCTTTTCAACAAAAGGATTCCGATAGGTCTCCTCGAATGCACGATAATGGAAATGCTGGACGATCTCCGTCACGGGAATACCGTCGTACATCCGCTCGCGAATGTCATACACGGGAGCCTGGTGGTCGGTCTCGGTACAAAGCACGCGCACCTCATGACCGAGTCCCTGTAGCTCCTTGCAGAGGTAAAAACAGTAGAGTTCCGAACCGGCCTGGTGACGGGGAAGGAAATCGTGAATCACGGCCAGGATTTTCATTTGGCTGAGTCGGAAGGCTCCGGTGTTGCCGGACCAGTCCGCTGTCCTCCTCCCACCTTCGTGAGGATTCGATATGCCAATCCGGATTGAATGGCTCGCAGCTCTTCCTGTAACTGCCGTTGAACTTCCTCAGACTGGCGTTGGGCCTCCTCGGATTGGTGTCGGGCCTCCTCTAATTGCTGCGCAGTGTTCCTCAGGTGCGCCAATTCCGACTCCCCATCCTGAATGATCTTTTCCAGGTTGCCGGAGTGCTCCAATAGGGATGTGACTTGTTTCTGACTCTGTTCCAGAAGATTCTCCTGGTTGGCACAGTGTTCCAGAAGCGAATTGATCCGCTTATCCTTCTCCCGAAGCAAATTCTCCAAGTTGTTCGCATGGTCCAATAGACCCGCCAGGCGTTCCTCGAAATGTGTCAGACTGTCATGCACACCGCCGATCTGTACCGAAATCGTCTCAGCGGCCTTGTTCTGATCGCCGATTAAACTCTCCAGACGTGCGCGTTCGGTTCCGGCGGATTCCAGTTGCGCGGTCAGGTTGGAGGCATGATGCTCCAAATCGCCGATTCGTTCCTCTTTCTGCTTGAGAAGATCGGCGAGATTGTCCGCGTGGTGATGCATTTCCTCCCATTGTTTTCGGCGGGCCTCCGCGTCTTTCTCCAGTCCTGCGATATGTCCATCAAGGCGCTTAATATGCTCTTCGAGATTGGCCGCATGTTGGCGGAGCTTGTCACGTTCCCCCTGTTCGTTTGTCAGAAGATTGGTGAGGTTGTCCGCGTGACAGGCGCTTTCGCTGCGGCCTTTTTCCAGGGCCTCCGCATGGACCAGCAGTTCCCGGATATGCCGATCCCGCTGGCGGATTTCCTGGGACCGCTCGCGAAGAAAGTCGATATTGAACAGGCCGGTCAGAAAGGCTGCGAAATCCCAGGGGACAGAAGAGGGAGTTCCCTGCCCCAGAAGATGAACCAGATTCTTCTGTTTCGCGGAATCCAATTTGCGGAATGTGGCAAGCACCAGGGTCCGGTAGGATGGCGAATCGTTGTCGTGACGGTAGTAGTTCTGGTTGTACAAACGATTGATTTCCCGTTTGAGCGGAAGGAGTTCGGCCACACTCTCCAGGTAGGCCATACAGAACTGCATGGGAAGCCATCGCTCCAGTAGTCCGCTGGGCAAAGCCAGACTGTGCCATCCGTCTTCGGAAAGGCTCTCGGAAACGGCATCCGCGTCGGGAAGGCCGTGCTGCTCATGCTCCATCAGGAAACGGTTGTCCCGCCCGAACCGTCCGATCAGGAATCGCCGCAGCAGCGAATCGGCCATCCGAACATCTTCCCGATCCGTGGGACCGATGAGAATCGCACCGTACCGTGCCACACGCCGCACTTCAGTGAGAACACTCTTGCGCTGCTCGCGGGGGATATGTTCCAGGAAATCGCAGCCCACAGCGAAATCGAAACTGAGGTCGGGATACGGCAGTCGTGCAGCATCACAGGCCAGGAACTGCGGACGATCCTCCCAGACCAGGTCGCTCACTGTCACCGCATCTCCCTTCAGAAAATCCGGAAGAGGACTGCCGAATCCGCCGACCTCCAGAACGCGAGTCCCCTGAGATTCGCTGCGCAGAATGTCAATCACCTCCCCCACAAGCCGGTATCTCTGGTACAGGTCGAACGGTAGTTCCTCAAGATACTGAGAGGAATCAACCGGCTCGAATTGAATTTCGATTTTCTCGGTGGCGAGTGCGTTTCCCTCTCCCACGGAGAGATAAAGAACCTGCCCCCCAACGGGCAAGTCAAACGCTTCCCATGCATGACGGGTGATATCCTCCTGTGAGGGGAGATGCCGGAGGCGCTGCTCGCCCAAAGTTGCCGTAGGATGGTCCTCACTTCGTCCTTGGATGGAAAGCCTGCATCGAACGGGCTGCCGTCCGGCATTCAGCAGATAAAGAGCGCTGGTTTTTCCGATCCATCGAAAGGCACCCCGTTCATCTTTCTCCAAATTGCCCCAACCGAGACGCGGAGCAACGAACACATCTCCCTGCCTGTGGGGCGGAAAAACATCCTCCGACATCAGACCCGTAAATTCGGGCAGATCGAAGGTTCCGGCGGCTTCGTTCTTGCGGGCGCAGATTTCGCATTCAAAGAATTCTCCGCCGAACCGGAGCACCGGGTCCATTCCGAGCTGATGCAAACAGTCCACCCAGAATGCAGGCGGGCGTTCAAAGAGGTGTGTCGGCTCATCGCGCTGGAAATGACACGGGTCCGGCGTGGTCAGGAAGAGAAGCCCATTCGGACGAAGAATTCGTTTCCATTCCTGAATAGCCTTTACCGGGTCCTCCAGATGCTCCAGGAGATCGAACGCCGAGACAACGTCCATAGAACCATCGGCAAACGGCAACCGCTCGGCCTGCGCCTGGACCAGGCGATCTCGCACGGGGGCATATTGGCGAAGCGCATACGTGCTGATATCCGCACCAACCGCGCGGATACCAAGTTCTTCGGCCTCTTCAATCAAGTACCCGTAAGCACACCCCACATCCAGCCACTGAAGGTCCTTACCGAGGGCCGCTTGTGCGGCATGAAGGTAGAACCCCCAGGATGGATGCGCCTGGGCATACCCTTCCCGTGGATATCCACTGCTTTCCCCGTGGAAATATCCTCTCCCGTAGCGTTTGGAGAGCATTTTCGAATGGGCTGTGCGGCTCATAGCCGGTCCTCCCGTGTCAATATCAGTCAATGAGACTTTTTTACACAGAGAATGCGTTCGGGTAAAGCGCCGTGCGGGTGTCATTTAATCCATCGGCGGACGGTATGCGCAACCATGGGTGCAAAGATGGCAATCCTGTTTAAAATCTGCAAACCGGTGATATTGAGGAGAAGTCAGATAAGCAGACAGTCCCTGATCGATATGGCCCAACGGTTCGGAGAACAGACATCCCCGAATAAACCCCCTGGAATCGACAAACAGAAAATCATCCGCCTGGCAGCGAACCCGCAGCGATGGGCGGTCGGCAAAGAAGGTGTACAGGTTTCGGAAATATTCTTCCGCATGAGGAAACAATTGACTCCCGTTCTGTTTCGCATCGATCACCTGTTCGATCAGATCTGACAGCTGCTGTAGAAATGCTTCATCGTAATCCGGGCAAGCGGGCCATTCCGCGCCTTCCGCGCGGTAGATCGTGTCGTACTCGTGATAAGCCTGGAGAGTGATACTGTCCACTCCGATTGCCTGGCAGCGATCCAGCAGGGCCGGGATTTCGTGGATATTGTCGCGTTCAATGACCGTGGCTACGACAACACGAGTTCGTGCACCGCGCCGATTGCGTTCCGAAACAAGATTCTCCAGGTTCGGCCAGAGTCGTTTTACCATGCTGCATCCCATCAGTTTGTCGAGCAACTCATTGCTCAGCGCATCGAGAGACACTTGCAGGAAATCGACTTCGGTCTCCAGAATACGAGGGATGTTCCGTTCATCCAGGAAAAAGCCGCTCGTGCCGACAAATACCTCCGAGAAGTATTCTTTGGCCGTCTCCAGGACCTCGAAAAGCCCCCGATACAGGAACGGTTCCCCGCCGGTAATGACCACTTTCTTCACCCCAATTTCGGCAGCGGGGAGAAACACCTTCTCCTGGATTTCTTGCGGTGTAAGTTCGCTTTTGGGCGGTGTGGCATTCAGTTCCGGCAGGTAGCATTTCGGACAGGCGAAGTTGCAGCGTTCGGTAACCTGCAGATGAAGGATCTCCGGCGGCTGAATGAGAGGAATGGCGGTCACTGTCTTTCCGATAGCCTCATCCGCCAGGGGATATCGCTTGGAAGTGTCCTCCGAGTTCGACAAAATCATGGGTCGATACCGCCGATTTTCCTGTCCATTTTCGCCGGAGCAGCGGGCGGCGGCTTCCGCTTGAAGTTCCGCGCCTTCTCACGCTTTTCCGGCGAATTTGTTGTAGACCGCTCCCAGAAGCCAACCGCTCACAAAACCGTGCACAAAACCATACGCCAATCCGATAAACGCGCCGGGAACACTGGGCGTATACCCCAGATACACCCGGCCCAATTTTGCGGTTGTTTCCATCGTTTCCCCGTGCCACACAATAAAGAAGGTCAGGAGAAAGATGGACAAACCCCACAAAATCCCTACCGCGAGTCCCAATGCCACCGGTTTCAAGCGAGCGTCCATATTCGGCACCTTTCATGTGTCTTGTGATGGTTGACGCAGTATACCATGCTCAAAAAAATATGCGAATCAAGGATTCATATTTCTTCAACAGAAGATTCTTCTTCGGAAACGGATGGTTCCTCGCGCTCCTGGAAATCCCACGCCGTCTCCATGGAAATCAATCCGTGCTGATATCCAAGGTCTTCTTCAATGATGAAATGCTCCGCACGTTCCCAGTGGTCCACGGCTTGCGGGAATCCGTCGTAATTCGCGTAGCACAGGGCGGAAATGCTGTAGCTGCCCGGCAGCAGAGGCAGGCGAGGGATTCGGCAAACGGCGGTTCCGCGTTCGCCCGCATCGGGAAACCGCAAACGAATCTCCTGCGGATGCCAGAAATGATTGGACCCGTGAATATACGCACCCTCCCGGCTGTAGATTCCCATTCCGAATACCGCCCCATCAATAGGCTTCAGCACTTCGAATTCCAGATGCACTTCACAGGCGCAGCCGCTCGTCAGACGGTATTTCTCCTCCCCGCCGGAATGAACTCTGCACCGCTCGATGCGAATCTCGCCGGAACCCCAATGGACTCCCTGCCGATGCGGCGTGAACTCCGCCGGTTTCTCCCGTTTCTTGTGGACCATTTTGAGATAGGTGTCCAGAATCTCATCGGGATATCCGCGCTCCACAATCCGCCCATCATCCAGCAGAAGAACATGGGAGCAGAAATGCCGGACCGTGGCCAGATCATGGGAAACAAGAATGATGGTCTTGCCGCGACGTTTGTAATCGTTCATCCGGTCAAGGCATTGATCCCGAAACGAGGCATCTCCGACCGCAAGAGCCTCATCAACCACCAGGATGTCGGGATCGACCGCCGTCGCAATCGAGAATGCCAGGCGCAGCACCATTCCGCTGGAGAATGTCTTGAGAGGACGATGGATCACTGCCGCCAGACCGGAAAAGTCCAGAATGTCCGGCAGAAGCATCTCGGTCTCTTTTCGGGGCAATCCCTGGAGAGCGCAGTTCAGATAGATGTTGCTCCAGCCGGAGAATTCTGGATGAAAGCCGGTCCCAAGTTCCAGAATGCCGGAGACCCGTCCGGTGGTTTCGAGATATCCCGTTGTGGGTACGGTCACCCCCGACAGAATCCGCAATAAAGTGGATTTCCCCGCCCCATTCGGCCCGACAATTCCCAATGTCTGGCCGGGAAACACATCGAACGACAAATCCTGCAACGCCCAGACATCCGTGCGGAGCGGATGGGCGCGATTGAGCAATCGTTCCACAAACCGGTCCAGCGGACGACGGTACAGGTGGTAGCACTTACTCAGCCCCGACGCGATGACAGCGGCAACCATGGGAACTGTCTTCCTCTTGGTATCAGCCTATTCTCGGTATTCTTGTCCCCTCACCCTAACCCTCTCCCGGTAGGAGAGGGGACTGATTTTGTCACCGTTCAATGTACCATGAGTCACCGGAAGAATCATGGCAGATCCATGCTCCGCATGATACTCTCTTGGCGATGTGCTATCGGATGGAACGATGAACGAGCGAATCACCGGCGGAAATCATATAGAAGAAGGCGAAGACACCTTTCAGGCCACGCTCCGTCCAAGGACCTTGGATGAGTTTATCGGCCAGGAACAGATTAAGAAAACCCTGAGTATCTGCATCGAAGCGGCCCGTGCACGCGGAGATGCGCTGGACCATGTGTTGGTCGCCGGTCCCCCCGGTTTGGGGAAAACCACGCTGGCTCATATTATTGCCGCCCAGATGGGAGTCGGCCTGCGCACGACCTCCGGCCCCGTCCTGGAACGGAAAGACGATCTGGCCGCGCTGTTGACCGCCGACCTCGCGAAGGGGGATGTTCTTTTCATTGACGAAATTCATCGCCTGAACCGCGTCGTGGAGGAATGCCTCTATCCGGCGATGGAAGATTTCTTCATCGACATTGTCCTGGGGGAGGGACCTCATGCAAAAACCATTCAGATTGATGTCCATCCGTTTACGTTAGTGGGGGCGACTACCCGATCCGGGCTGCTGACCGGCCCGTTGCGCGACCGCTTCGGAATCCAGCTGCGCCTGGGATTCTATAATGAGAAGGAAATCGCACAGATTCTCCGGCGTTCGGCCCGCATCCTGGAAGTGGAGTGCGAAGAAGAGGGGATTCAGGAACTGGCGCGTCGATCCCGTGGAACACCCCGTGTCGCCAATCGTCTTCTCAAGCGCGTCCGCGACTATGCGCAGGTCCGGCACGACGGCGTGATTACCGCCCAGGTTGCACGTGAGGCGCTGGATCTGCTGGAAGTGGACAACATGGGGCTCGACCACATGGACCATCAGATCCTGAGGACCCTGATCGAGAAGTTCGGCGGGGGACCGGTGGGAATCAAGACAATATGCGCCGCACTGGGCGAGGATGAGCGCACTCTCGAAGAGGTTTACGAACCGTACCTGATCCAGATCGGATTTCTGAACCGGACTCCGGCAGGACGGGTTGCCACAGCCCACGCTTATGCCCACCTGGGTATTTCCGTGCGGGGGCATATCGCTCACCAGTCAGATTTGCTGTCGGAACTTTGATCCCCATTCATTCCGTTTCGGCGAAAATGGATATTTTCAGTGTTTCAGGGTTGATGCTGATTTCCACAACCACATCGCGTCCGCAGTTGCTGCATGTCACCACGGTCTGCTGATACTCGCCTTCCTCCGGGTCGATGGAGATCCGATTCTTGGCGGTGCATCCGGGGCATTCAAAAGAGGTTTTTCGCATCACTCGCTCCCTGGAACTCCTATGGGGAATAGTCTCGACGGTAGTCTGCGCCATTGCAGAGGATTATTCAATCGCAGCAAGCCCTTTATCAATGCAGGTGTGCGTTTACAATGTCGGTTCACATTGAACTCATGGAACAGAATCTCCTTACCCTTCACCGTATATCGAAGTCCTTTCCCGGCGTACACGCATTGCGGGAAGTGGACCTGGATCTCCAACCGGGGGAAATTCACGCACTGGTCGGGGAGAACGGCGCGGGGAAGTCTACGCTGATCAAAATCCTGGCCGGGATTCATCCTCCCGATTCCGGCGAGATACTCCACAACGGGAATCCGGTGCGAATCACGGACCCCATTCGATCCTGCGCACTTGGAATCGCAGTGATTCATCAGGAGCTGGATCTGTTTCCGGACCTATCCCTCACGGAGAATCTTTTCCTGGGGCGAGGACTGTTGAAAGGTCCCGGTCCGATCCTTCGCTGGAAAGACAATCACCGAAGAGCTAGGGATATCTTTCAACAGTTAGGTGAAAAACTCCCGCCGGAAACTGCGGGCAGAGCGCTCTCCGCCGCACAACGGCAGATGGTGGAAATTGCCGCTGCACTGGCCCAGCAGTCGAGAATTATCGTCATGGACGAGCCGACCGCCTCGCTGACAGAACGGGAGGTCCGCATTCTGTTCGACCAGGTCGAGAATCTCAAACGTTCCGGGGCGGCGATTCTCTATGTCACCCACCGTATGAACGAGGTGTTTGCGATTGCCGACCGCGTGACGGTGTTACGGGACGGACAGCGGGTGCTCTCCGTGCCAACCCGCGATACGAATCGGGACGAGATGATCCATGCAATGGTCGGACGCGATGTCTCGGCATTCTTCCCGAAAGAAGAAACCCGCGCGGGAGATCCGGCCCTGCAAGTTCGAGATTTCACCGATCAGAACGGCGCTTTTCATAATATCTATCTCACCCTTCATCACGGGGAAATTGTCGGGTTGTATGGCCTTGTCGGGGCGGGACGCTCGGAGTTGGCGCAGGCAATCATTGGACTTCGGAAATCCACCGGGGAAATCGAACTGGAAGGGAACCGTCGCTTGTTCCTCTCGCCGGGCGATGCGCTGGATGCCGGGGTGGTGTATGTGCCGGAGGATCGCCTGGTACAGGGGCTTTTTCACGGCCTTACGGTTCGCGACAACATGACCATCGCGATTCTCCGGGAGCTCTCACGGTACAGTCTGGTTGATCGGCGCGAAGAACGAAACCGGGTAACCGAACAGATCGCGGCACTGGATATCCGCACGCGCGGGCCGGAACAGGTTGCGTCCACTCTCTCAGGCGGGAATCAGCAGAAGGTGGTGCTGGGACGATGGCTGCTCAGTAAACCCCGCGTGTTGATTCTTGACGAACCCACTCGCGGAGTCGATGTCGGAGCCAAGGCAGAAATCCATAGGTTGATGAGCCGTCTGGCCTCCGAAGGCATGGCGATTCTTCTCATATCGTCGGAACTGCCGGAAGTTCTCGGAATGAGCGACCGGATCGGAGTCATGCGTGAGGGAAGACTGGTCGCTCAGTTTCAGCGCAGTGAGGCGAATGAAGAACGGGTCGGGCGCAGTGCATTCCCGGAGGATATGTCCCCCAAGACCTTTGCCGAAGACTCTGCAAGACAGTCCGTTGCAGAACAGAAAAGCACAACCCGGTTCCTGAAAACTCTGAGCCATCGTCGCGAGACAATTTTGACCTTGTTTCTGCTGGGAGTGGTTCCCATCCTGGCATGGCTGACACCGGGATTTGCTACGGTCCAGAACGTGCGGGATATTCTGACCAATATCAGCGTGCTCTCCATTGCCGCCACGGGGATGACACTGGTGATTGTTGCCGGGGGGATTGATATCTCGGTGGGAGCGATTCTGGCGGCATCGGCTACCTGCGCGGCGCTGCTCGCGAAA
>Ga0116141_10001893_pt1 | contig 18047 bp, 15 predicted proteins | sample AD_UKC097_MetaG_FD_89744 | JGI IMG/M metagenome (GOLD analysis project Ga0116141, IMG submission 89744) | Active sludge microbial communities of municipal wastewater-treating anaerobic digesters from USA - AD_UKC097_MetaG | ecosystem: Engineered > Bioreactor > Anaerobic > Digestate | place: USA...
CCCGCAGAAGCTTCTCTTCAGTGATCTCATCGGTATAGGCGTTTCCTGTTTTATTGCCGGCAATAACCCTTACCCCGGCACCCTGGCTGATACCGTAAAGCCCTCCCTTGAATGCTGACTCCTCCATCAATATCTGTCTCGAGATCCTGTTCTCAAGATATACATCGGCAAAATCGCCGCCTTTGGAGAGAGCCCTGGTAATAACCTTTGTCAGCGTCTCCCTGTCAATATCGAGCGAAGATGCTCCGGCCCTGTTCCGGCAGGACACCAGCTGTGTCATCAGCGCAGGCGTGGCAGCAATGAAAATGCCACCCTTCAGACTCATTTCAAGGAATTTCCTTCGCGGTATATCCCTTACTCTGTTATTTTCCATGTTCATCCTGATCTTATTATTCTGGTTAATTATTAAATTTTCCTTGCTGTGAATCAATAAAAATGCATTAATCCGACGGATGCTTTATTACAAATTCCTTCCCTTCGAGAACTCCTCCACGGGTCGAAAGCATTGTCGCTTTTCCCTTTAACTCACCCTTTTTGTAGAGGCGTATAGTGAACAGTGCCTCCGTTACAGAGCCTCCCTGGGTAAAGGGAATATCCTTCGATGCCGTAACCGGACCCTGGGTCCTGTCCCTGTCTTCAGCCATTCCCCTTCCCGTCCTTGCCGGCTGGCTGCCCCTATCTTCAATAACTTTAAAGTCCGCCTTGCCTCCCGACGTTCCTGTCGTATCAAAGGTAAGAATGATCCTGTCTTTCCTTACAATTTTAACAAGGTCGGCCTGTTTAAGAGCTGTCGGTAGTTTCCCTTTGTTCCTGATCCCAATGGTGAGCTGATAGTCTGTTGAATCAGATTTATAGGCCTTATGCCTTTTGACCCTTACATGTGACCATTCTAGTTCTGGAAGATGCTTCACCATCTCGATATTGAAAAGACCCTGGTTTCTTATCCATGGTTCAAGATGCTTTGCAGGGGGATTTTGGGAAAAGAACTTCGGATTAAAGCCTCCTGTCTCAATATCACCGTAAACAGGATGCTTCGATGGTTTCCATTCGATAAAGCCTTCCCCGTTGTTCTCGGCATCATCCCAGAGTAGCATATCGATCTGGTTCGTGTCCCCGTCGTTGTTGTAATCCCTGAACCTCCCTCCGTTCCAGAGCTCATCGCCGTACCAGATAGCTCCGTAATACCAGTAACCGAAATCGGGCCCGTGACCAAAGAGCGGATTCCCTCTTCCATAGTCGTTATAGACATCCCCTGCCCTTTTGTAACCGGTAAGGTTGCTTCCTATCTCATCGAACAGTTCGTACCACTTCAGATCCTCAGGAAACATCCGTTCCGCCGAGCCCGAGGTTGAGGGTGGCCTCAGATGCATCGGGACGCTTGTATCCATGGAATTAACAACTGAAATATTGGGATGGGAAAGAAGGAAGTCAACCACGGTTCTTGTCTCTGATTCGCTCAATGGATAAGCTCCGGCTCCTCCCTGTGTGAATCCGCGTCCGGTCTTTTCAGTCTGGGGTCTCCAGTTCTCAGGATAATTCCTGTGAAGGTCAAGGCCTCCTATTCCGTCTTCATTGATACGGCCGTCTCCGTCATTGTCGATCCCCTCAGTGGCTGAAAGATAAATCCCGGTCCCTGCCGGAACTCTTTTCATGATCCTTCCTGTCGGATCAGCAGGATCGGGAACAAGATTGCCTTTTTTGTCGTCCTTCCAGCGCATGGTAAGGATAATGCCATCGTTATCAAGGTCTTCGGGGGGATCCTCATCGAGAAGATCGTCTCCGTCATTATCTTCAGGCCTTACAGTGCTTCTGTTGCTCTGTGCCGTGTTCATATAAAGATCATGGCCGTCGGGGTTGTTTACAGGCCTCAGATAAATGCTTTTCGTATCGAGAAGGTAAGTTACAAGCTCGTCCTTGCCGTAGTTCTCAAGAAAATACTGTGCCATCCACATTACGCATTCCGAACTGGTAACCTCTCCGCTGTGCCTTCCGCCTTCAAAAAAAGCCGCGGGCTTATCCGTATCCTTCCCGGTCTTAAGGTTTGTAAGCGTGATCTGAAAAATGGGTCTGCCTTCAAAGCTCCGCCCGGCTTCGTAAAGATCGACCAGACCGGGATATTGCTCTTCCCACCTTTCAAGCCATTCATTAATAACACCAAGAGAGTGATATGTTTCGAAAGAAAGCCTGTCACCGGCTTTGTACCGGACTCCCGGAATCTCAATTTTTGGGAAGTAACTTATCCCGTGCCTGAAACCGGATAAAGTGTATTGTCTGGTCCGGGACTCTCTTTCATTCTGATTTCCAGTATCAGTCGGCTGTGCGGCGAGTAATGCCGGCAAAAGATAAATCAATGCTGACAGAAGGTTCCTTTTCATAAATAATCCTTTCCCCGGCATTGCCGGAGGTATAGTTTTAATAAAAAAATAAGCTCCCCGGGGATTTCCTGCAGAAACCGTCGCAGGGAAAATGTTTCATCCTCTTTTTGAGATTATCTCAAGCTTCTGAATATCGTCTATTTCAATAGTCTTTCCAAACACCTTTATTATCCCGTCCCTTTTGAAATCAGAAAGGGTCCTTATCACGTTTGCGGAACTCATCCCGATATAATCCGCAATTTCCTTGCGCGATACCGGAAGGTCAAAAACTCTTGATTTATAGATCTCCTCCATGAAATACAGAAGAACATAGGCTACTCTTCCGGCAAGGTTCTTCTGCCTTATGTCAAGGGTCTGGCTGATTATCTTGTCGTTGATTTTGGATATCCTGGTAATGAGCCCTACTGCAAACTCGCCGTTTACCCGGAAAAGCTCCTTTACAAAATCGAGCCTCACCGAACAAACTACCGAATCTTCGAGAGCAGAAACCGAATACCTGTACCTATCCTCTGAGAAAATGCTCAGGTTGCTTACGAATTCAAAAGGCCGGGTAATGGTTATAACCTGCTCCTCCCCTGTCGTGGAACGCCTGTAAAGTTTTACCAGCCCTGTCTTGAGATATTTAAAATCGGAAATCTTCTCTCCCTCATGATTAATAATCTCCCCCTTGCGGAAGGAACGCTCTTCCTTGAAATCGCATAACTTCTTTATATTCTGTTCATCAAGGGTTGAAAAAATAACCTCCCTGAATTCACAGTTTTCGCAATCACAGGGTTTTCTTTTTTTGTCCACTAAGTGTGTTTTTCACAAAGTTATTATTTTCCGTTTTACTTTATTAATCCCGTATTTGTTTATTAAGAAAAATGACGCTACTTTGATGCGTTCCAACAATAACAGGTCATCCCTCAACTTATATGACATATAAGACAGATTATCATATTCATACAACGTTCAGCGACGGAAAGGAAGCCCCCGGGGAATATATCGCCCCTGCTGTTTCGGCAGGATTGAGCGAAATAGGATTCTCGGAACACATGACCCTTTTCAGGGGTCCTTTCGACTGGAGCCTCGGGGAAGATGATGCCGGAAGGTACCTCGGATATATATCTGCTCTTGCGAGGAAGGAAAAAAGAATAAGGGTAAAAAAGGGAATGGAGGTGGAGTACTTCCCGGGAAAAGAGAAGGAGTTATTTTCATTCCTGGAGCCTCTTGACCTCGATTATGTCATCGGATCGGTGCATTTCATAGGTGATATGCCGGTTGACAATGGTCCGGAGTTTTACGAGGGAAAGAACGTCGATGATATTTACATGTCGTATTTTTCGCTTGTTGAGGCCTCTGCTGCTTCAGGACTTTTCGATATAATAGGGCACTGTGACCTCGTAAAGATATACGGATTAATGCCGTCATTCGGCCTCGATGAACTTTACAGAAAGCTGGCCATAAGTTTCAGAAGATATGACGTTGCCTTTGAAATAAACACCAACGGCAGGAACAGGCCTGTGGGCGACTTTTATCCCGACAGGAGGTTCCTCAGGATCTTCTGCGAGGAAAACGTTCCTGTATGCGTTAACTCCGACGGGCACATGCCATCGAGGGTAGGACAGTATTTCGACGAGGCATACCAGCTTCTGAAGGACGCGGGATACACAGAGATGGCCGTTTTCAATAAAAGGGAAAGGTTTATGATCCCTTTCTGACGATGGTTTCATAACTGGCTGCAGTAAGTTATACCTTCAGGCAGAGTCGTAAAGGAAGGCTGAATTCAGGCTTTAATACGGACAATGGTCATCTGATTTTGTTCTCCGGGCTTAAACAGCCGGCATCAGCCCAGAAAATGTTCAAGAAAGATCTTGACACCAATTGCTATAAGTATTAGTCCGCCAATTATCTCCACCTTGCTGCCAAGTCTTTCTCCGGCCGACTTTCCTATCCTGATGGCTGTCATCGACGCAATAAAGGTGACGGTTCCCGTGATAAGGGCCGGGTACCAGATTCTGATCCCCAGAAGGGCGAAGCTGACACCAACGGCAAAGGCATCAATACTCGTGCCTATGGCAGCTGCAAGAAGTTCAACAGGCTTATCGAAGTTTTTTACTTCATCTTTTTCTTTTCTTCCGCACCCCTCAACAATCATCCTTATGCCCAGTGCCGAAAGCAGGAAAAGAGCAATCCAGTGATCGGCGGCTTTCACAATATCGCTGATAACCGTCCCAAGAAAAGATCCGGCTGCAAGCAGACCTGCCTGGAAAAAGGCAAGAACCAGGGCTATTCTGACTGCCTGCCAGAAAAGGATCCCGTTCCTTATTACACCATACGACAGGGAAACAGCAAAAGTGTCGAACGACAAACCAAGAGCAACGGCAAGAATAGTGAAAAACTCCATGTAAGTCCGATAATGCAGGCAAAGATAATATAAAACAGCCTCCTTCGCTTTTATAATTTGATTCCATATATTTGGCATTCGCAATTATTTTGGTGATGAGAACCGTTATACAGAGAGTTTCACGGGCCTCGGTTTCAATCGAAGGAAGGCTTAAATCAGAGATAGGACAGGGAATGCTTGTTCTTCTCGGTATTGAAGAGTCAGACAGCGATGCCGACATCGGGTGGTTGTGCAATAAGATAGTGCAGCTCAGGATATTCGACGACAGCGATGGCGTAATGAACCTGCCTGTCACGACTGTCGGCGGCAGCATAATGGTAATAAGCCAGTTTACCCTTCATGCGAAGACACGCAAGGGGAACAGGCCGTCATACATTAAGGCTGCCCGTCCCGAAACCGCAATTCCCCTCTATGACAATTTCGTGTACCGGCTCTCGGAATTACTCGGGAAGAAGGTGGCAACGGGCGATTTTGGCGCCATGATGCAGGTCGAACTCATCAACGACGGACCCGTAACCATTATAATTGACACAAAGGAGAAAGAATAGACAGACTCTCACAGTCAGTTGCATTTTATGAAGGATAATAATGATCCCGTAACAGAAAATTCATTCAAGAGATCGGTTCTTGTTGTGACAGCTTTTGCGGCTTTTCTCACCCCATTTCTCGGTTCGGCGGTAAACCTGGCACTGCCCTCCATCGGAGAGGATCTCGGCGCCAGCGCCCTGGCACTGGGCTGGATAACAAGCAGCTTTATTCTTTCGTCAGCGGTTTTCCTCCTTCCCCTGGGCCGCCTTGCCGATATTGCCGGAAGAAAAAGAATCTTCACGGCCGGACTGGCCCTGTTCACTCTTTCTGCACTTCTTATCGTTTTTGCCTGGAACATAGCATCACTAATAGTATTCAGGATTATTCAGGGAATAGCCGGGGCGATGATCTTCGGAACAAGCATGGCCATAATCACTTCGGTCTTTCCGGCAGGCGAAAGAGGCAGGGCAATGGGAATAAATGTCACCGCTGTTTATCTCGGTCTCTCAACCGGCCCGATAATAGGCGGACTGCTAACGGAATATTTCGGATGGAGAAGCCTTTTTGCATTCCTTGTACCCTTTGGCATTGCCGCCATTATACTGATAAATACCAAGATAAAGGATGAGTGGGCCGACTCGAAAGATGAGAGGTTTGACCTTACCGGTTCCCTTATTTACGGAGTTGCCCTTTTCAGTGTAATGTACGGTTTCTCAAAACTGCCGGCAACTGCAGGATGGATATTCCTTATCTCCGGTACGGTTCTGGGATTTGTTTTTCTCCTTTTTGAAAGGAAGATAAAAAATCCGGTTTTTGATGTAAGACTGCTTTTCCGTAACAGGATATTTGCCTTCTCAGGGATGGCGGCTCTGATAAATTATTCCGCTACGAGTGCAGTCGGTTTTTTCGTAAGCCTGTACCTTCAGTATCTGAAGGGCTTCGACGCCAGGGAGGCCGGTCTTATAATGATTTCCCAACCTATAGCCATGACCCTGCTTTCTCCCATTGCCGGAAGACTCTCGGACAAGTATGACCCGGGGAAAATAGCGTCGGCCGGAATGGGATTCACTGCTGCCGGACTGGTTGCCCTGTGCTTCCTTACCCCTGCGACGCCGGCCAGTACAATAACAATCCTGCTTACGGTACTTGGTATCGGATTCGGATTCTTTTCATCACCCAACTCGAATGCAATAATGAGTTCAGTCGAAAAACGCTATCTCGGTGTTGCCTCAGGAGTGGTGGGAACAATGAGAATGGTGGGACAGATGTTTTCGATGGGAATAGCGATGATGCTAATATCTCTTTTTATAGGAAACCAGACCATCAATCCTGTAACCTTTCCGGGTTTCATTTCAGGTATGAAAACAGGATTCGTGATCTTTGCCGTGCTTTCATTCCTTGGAATTTTTGCCTCACTGGCCCGGAACAGAAGATGAAACAGGATAATTTCTGTTCTCTTTCTTCCCGAATCTCACTCCTGCCGTTAACTCGGCCCTGAATCCGCTCCATCCGGCACCCACGTCTCTTCCGGTTGAAGGATTTGTGAGAATGCCCGCGTAGTCGCCGGACCCTGTAAGCCTTCCGCCTGTTATCTGGAAAAGGTATCCCGTGCTGAGCCCAAAGTCGAAATTCCTCACCGGACAAGAGACTGCAAAGACCGGCCCTGCAAAAGGATTCTGTACGCTGGCCCTGAACCTGGTATTCACTATCTCTGTACCTGTAATACTAAAATTCTCGCTCAGCTTCAAACGGGTTAAGATCACTCCGTAAACAGCTGAAAACGAATAATCCAGCCTGCCTTCTGAAGGGATTATAAATCCGGCTGATACTCCCAAGGCATTTCCGGTCAGAATCATATCCAAAAGATACTCGCCTGAATAATCCCTTGCCGATATCCTCGATCCGGTGGTTTGAAACGAGTAGAAAATACCGTAAAAAGCATTGTTATCCCGAACCCTTAGTGAGGCCGAATAGTTAAGATAAGGCGGAAAGTCTGAAACTAACCTGGTTTCAAAAGGCACAGCCTCCTGAAATACCTTGTTGAGTTCCTTTAGTTCCTTCATGCCATAATTTCCGGAGCCGGCACCAAGGGTAAAGGAAAGATCCTGTGCCGGCAGCGTTGTTACCGAAAGGGTTATGGCCAAAACCATCAGTATCAGAAATAAAGGTCTCATCGCTCTGTCAGTTAATAAAATAAATGACTCCCGTGATACAGATCACTGCATTGTTTACCAGGATGCAGCGGTAAAACCAGTTTGTAGGATCGATATTGATGTGAATGTCTTCTATCAGGGATCCGTCGGAAAGGTTTCTCACAAAAAGATGTCCTTCGGTAAACGAGAGCATCCTTCCATTGCAGTAATCGATATGAAGGATTGCATCATCGGTCAGCAGGAAGCCATATTCCTCAGAAAAATCAGAGCAATTGATTTTTGCGAACCTTGTGCCATCCCACATGACAAGTCCGTCCGGATCCGTCCCATGAAACTCAAATTAGTCAGGAAGTCCATAATCCGGCTTGCTCCAAATCGTAGTAAAGCCCGGATCATCAAATCTGACAAGACGTAATCCGGCATCATCGACAAAAAGGTATCTCCCGTCGGATGAAATTGATAAGCCTGCCGTGCCTGAATTCTCGTTACCATAATAACCTGCTGGCGACGAAGAATTGAAATCATATATGTAGAACCCATTGTTTGCGGTGCTTACCAGGCCTGTCCCGGCATCGGAAATAGGAACTTTCGTATTGCTCCACGGGCCTGAAAGCGACTGAAGATCATATCTGCTGTAATCCTTAAGGTTGCCTGATCCTGTTACCATCAGGTCAAAATCACAATCAAAACGGGAGGATATAGTCCGTCCTGACGGAGATATTTCATAGCTGCCAAAATTGCACATGCTGCATCCCATCGGCGTATATCCGAGCTTTTCGGTGACTTTCTCCAGGGTAACAGAATACCTGACAAGAGAGTCGCAACCGGAAATATAGAGAAACTCATCCGGCCCTGTCTGTTCCGGCTGGAAAGCATTAAATCCATCGGGTCTGAAACGGAATCCTGTTTCGGTATCATAGAGATCCGTTTCGAACCTTGACCGGTCGAGCAAATTATAAAATTTCCTGTTCTCCGGCACGACCAGAAGCTTGTAGTTCATCCTGTCGGCGAAGAGAACAGATGAAGGAAGGGCCAATGAATTATCATCAGGATCATCTGTCACTTTTACAATAACGTATTCCCATCCCGGAATTGAACTCATCGAAATTATGAACGAAGCGACGGCACCATAATACCTGCTTCGTGACCAGCTGACCGTATACTCATTCTGCCTGTTGGCCGAGAACCTTAAAGCAGGCAGTTCCCTTTCGAGCGATACATTGCCCCAGGGTACCGGATCAGCATCTTTTCTCGTCATCTCAATATAATACTGAGCTCCTTCGCCCACATACGAACAATCGGTGAATCCGGCGGTTTTACTCCGGCCTGCCTCAACGCGGTTGTTGTATCCCAGTTCCCTGTAGATAATGAATTCAACGAAGTCTGAAGCCGGGTAGTCCTTCCATGAGAAACTAAGACAGCCCTCATTCACGGCGGCATCGAGACGAACATTGTAATCTTTTATCACATATAGCACCCAGGACCTTGTAAAGAGATATCCCTCCGCTCCTGTTATGTCTGCCAGGCTTCCCGTACCCGAGCTTGTTACCAGATTTATCTGAAGAGAGTGAATTCCCTCCTGCAGGCTTGCGTGATCAAGAATGTAAACCCCTTCATCCGAGAGGTAGGAGTTGCTTACTGTTCCGTCAATAAGAAATTCGACTCCCCTGATATCCTGCATACTGCTTATAAACCGGAACGAAACCTCTCTTTCATAAAGGAGCCAGACAGTGTCTTCTTCCAGGTCGAGATATACCGGAGTTACAACGGGCGGACCTGGATCGGGATCAACCGGCCTGTCCCAGACCTTATTGGTCTCAAATTCACAGGAAGAGATAAGGAGTGCAGAAAAAACCGTTAAAACAGAAAGGATGAGTAAAAACCGTCGCGACATAAAGACTTTTGTTTCTAAAACGGCATAAAGATAATTCAAAGTATTTCAGGTAATCTTCCGCAGGCCTAAAAATAGTTTCAGTATCATTACAAAAATGAATATTTCCAATATTTATGATAACAAAAAACATTATATTGATCCCGTTCTTTCTGCGGAAAGGCAGTCAGGACAAAACCAAATGGTAAAGGTGTATGACAAAACTATATGAAAAGCTTATTAAGAAAGCCCCTTCGGAAAACGAAATAAGGAAGGGACTGAAAGCTGTATCCCAGATGACAAAAGAAGCCGCCGACAAGCGCCTCCTTATGAATATCCTCAATTCGATCGACCTTACATCTCTCAATGTAACTGACAATAAAAGCACAATACTCCATCTGACCGGAAGGGTAAACAGCTTTTCAGGCCGTTTCTCCAATATTCCCAATGTTGCTGCAATATGTGTTTACCCTAATTTCGTTTCGTTTGTAAAGGAGAAGCTTACTGTCAAAAATGTTAGGATAGCTTCTGTAGCCGGGGGATTTCCTTCATCACAGACCTACAGGGAAATAAAGATCGCCGAATGTAAAATGGCAGTCGAAGAAGGCGCTGATGAAATTGATGTTGTAATGCCAGTGGGTTCCTTTCTCGGGAATGATTTTGCTGAGGTGGCGGAAGAGATAGCAGAAATCAAGGAAGCTATAGGCGACAGGCGGCTTAAAGTGATAGTTGAATCGGGGCTTTTCAGCGATTATGAACAGATATTCAAGGCTTCGATGATAGCAATGGATGCAGGCGCTGATTTTATAAAGACTTCAACCGGAAAGACAACTGTCTCCGCTACTCCTGAAGCTGCATATGTTATGTGCCAGGCTATTCTGAGCTTCTACAACGAGACCGGAATAAAAGTGGGGTTCAAGGCTGCCGGCGGAATTACAGGAACATCAGACGCCCTGACATACTACAACATTACGAAATACTGCCTTGGAGAACGCTGGCTCGGAAACGACCTGTTCAGGATAGGGGCAAGCAGGCTTGCAAACAACATTCTTGCCGATATTTCAGGGACTTCCAAGGACTATTTCTGATCATTCTCCTGTAAACAGGGACTCCTGGTATTCCCAATATTAATTACTTTTGTGGTCTGATCCGCAAAAAGATGATGCTGACGGGCTATAATACCCAGGACACACTAAAACCAAAGCTTATTATCCGGATAAATACGGATAATCTTCTTCCGGATTCCGTTTTCCGGAAACTTGACGAAGTCCCGGCTCATATCAGAAGTGCGGATTCGGTGACATCAGGAAAGAGGATCAGGGAACCCTTACCTGAATTCATCGTTACCGATTCAACCTCGGTAAGTTCAAGAAACAGCATAGGCGATTTTACCTTTTATGACAGTAATTCACTGTTTTCCAATCCGTTGATCTACCCTCAGGGGCAGTTTCCGTTTATGCTTCTCGGAAAACAGACGGAGGTGCATCAGAAGCAGGCAGTTATTATTGCTGAACCCCTGATGGAAGGTATAAGGATGCCTGAAAATCCTCTCCGTCACGACTGGATTACTGCATTTATGTTCCTGGCCGCTCTTCTGTGGCTGGTAGTGAAGATAACAACCAGAAAGATCTTCCCCGAACTGACAAGGTTTTTTCTTTTCCGCGGAATCAATGAATCATCTTCAAGGGATACCCCTTCACTTTTTTACTGGCAGTCGACAGTTCTGAATTTTGTTTCCTTTCTTGTCTTAGCACTTTTCGCATATTCCGCTATAGCATATCACGGTCTTATTCCGCAAGGGACTGCACCGTTCCTGATTATGATGGCTTCACTTGTTTTTGTGATCGCTGCCGTTACAATGCGCCACTTTTTATGCCTTGCTGCAGGAAATCTGAGCGGACAAACGGAAATTTTCAATGAATATCTGATGACAGTGTACCAGTCGTACCGTTTCAGTGCGGTACCATTGTTCGTGCTTATTGTGATCCTTTCATATACCGCCATTCTCCCGCAGGGTCTGTGTTTTGTCGCCGGAGTGGTTTTCCTTTCCCTGCTTTACTTTTACCGCGTAACACGCCTCATGCTCATTTTTCTCAAAAGGAATGTTTCAGTTTTATATTTGATTTTGTACCTTTGTGCCCTGGAAATTTTACCTGTTCTGATAATTATTAAGTATTTGCAGGCTTCAGATTAACATGAAGGTGTTACCTAGTAAGTAAAACTAAATCAGCATAAAATTGAAAATAAAGAAGATCTTAGTTTCGCAACCAGAGCCTAACAACCCGAAGTCTCCCTATTTTGATCTGGCAAAAAAATACAATCTCAAGATTGATTTCAAACCTTTCATCGAAGTGGAGGGAGTATCCGCAAAAGACTTCAGGCAGCAGAAAATCAATATTCTTGATTTCAATGCGGTGATATTCACGAGCAAAACTGCCATTGACCATTTTTTCAGGATCTGCAACGAACTCAGAATATGCGTTCCTGATACGATGAAATACTTCTGCATAACTGAAAACGTGGCATTTTACCTGCAGAAATACATTGTCTACAGGAAAAGGAAGATCTTCCATGGAAAAGCCAAATTCCAGGATCTGATCGATATGATAATCAAACACCGGGAAGATAATTTCTTCGTTCCGCTTTCAGAACCCCATAATGCTGAAATACCGGACCTCCTTGGAAAACACGGTATTAAATACACTATCGGAACGCTGTACAAAACCATTAGCAGCAATTTTAAGAACAATGGCGATTTTGACTATGATATCATTGTATTCTACAGCCCTTCAGGAATAAAGTCGCTCAAGGAAAATTTCCTCGAGTTTGTTCAGGGAGAAGTAAAAATAGCTGCATTCGGACCAACAACAGCCACTGCCGTTGAACAGGAAGGATTAAGGCTCGACATTAATGCGCCTAATCCAAAAGCTCCTTCAATGACAATGGCGCTCGACGATTATCTTAAGGAACACAACAAGAACTGCAGATAACTCTCAGACAGCAATACCGGAAAGGAAATGATCCGGAAACAGTTTCCTGACGGTTGCAGGAAATAACCATTCATCTGATGAATCAAGGCGAAAGGCAGACATTCGGTAAGAATGAAAGGCTTTGCAGCACCCGGATCATAGAAGGGATCTTTGATAAAGGAAAGATATTACATACCTCCCTTTTTAAAGTGATATGGATAGTCCCTGAAACAGCGATCCCGGCCCGGGCTCAGATAGCCTTCATGGTCCCAAAAAAAATCTTCAGGAATGCCGTGACACGTAATCTCATCAGGCGAAGGATGAGGGAAGCATACAGGGTCCAGAAACAGATCCTGTATCACTTTCTCGAAGAAAAACAAATCAGCCTGGCATTTGTTTTGATATACAGAAAGACCGATGTGCCTGACTATGGCAGTGTTTACAGATCTGTCGGGGAGGCTATTGATAAACTCCGTGTTTATCTGGATACCTGAAAATGAAAAATGTTAAACTTGTTTTAAATATTTCAATGCCAGCCTTCCGGAAGTATTTTCTTGCTATTTTCGCACCTCGGGTTAATCGAAATTAAAAATCATGAGAAAGATAAGGAGTTCAAGAATTGCTCTTTTAGCTGCAATCCTGATAACAGCAGGAGTCAGCTTTGCCTTTCTGACGGTACAGGAGACAAAGGATTTCAGAATAGCGAAAAACCTCGACATCTTTTTTACTCTTTTCAGGGAACTCAATACTTTTTATGTCGATGATATCAATCCTGACAAACTCGTTAAGACAGGAATTGATAATATGCTGAAGACACTCGATCCGTATACGGTTTTTTATCCCGAATCGGAAGGAGATGAGGTTTCCTTTATGACAACCGGTAAATACGGAGGGATAGGTTCGCTTGTAAGAGATGCGGGAGATTATATTGTAGTTTCCCAGGTTTACAGGGGATTTCCTGCAGATATTGCCGGAATCAAGGCGGGCGACCTGCTAAAGAAAGCTGACGGGGTATCAATGAAGGGATTCACGACCGAACAGGTGAGTGAAAAGCTGAAGGGAAATCCCGGAACGGTTCTTAACCTTACCATTGAGAGAAACGGAAAAGACCTGGAGTTCCCTGTGAAAAGAGAAAAAATAGCTGTCCCCTCTGTCCCCTACTTCGGAATGATAGATTCAGGAACCGGCTATATAAGATTCACCAACTTCACCCAGAACTGCGCCGAGGAAGTAAAAAACGCTCTTGTTTCGCTTAAGGCCTCCAATCCCAGGCAGATAATCCTCGATCTCAGGGGCAATCCCGGGGGCCTGCTTTCGGAAGCTGTTGATATTGTAAACCTCTTCGTAGGTCCAGGAAATGAAATAGTATCCACAAAAGGTAAGGTAAAGCAGTTCGACGAGCAGTTCAAAACCACAAAGCCGGCCGTTGACGAAAAGATACCTCTCGCCGTGATCATAAACAGGGCTTCCGCTTCGGCTTCGGAGATCGTTGCCGGTGCAATACAGGATCTTGACCGCGGAGTGGTGGTTGGACAAAGATCCTACGGGAAAGGCCTTGTTCAGATAACCCGGCCCCTAAGCTACAATTCCCAGCTTAAGGTAACCACTGCAAAATACTATATCCCCAGCGGAAGATGTATTCAGGCACTCGATTTCTCTCATCCCAACGAGGACGGAAGTGTCGGTATTATCCCCGATTCCCTTATCTCCGAATTCAGGACAAGGAACGGAAGGATCGTCAGGGACGGCGGAGGAATCACCCCCGACGTTGAAGTTCTTCCGGCTCAGATGAGTCAGCTCTCAACAGAATTGTACTTCCGGAATTATATCTTCGATTATGCAACAAAATTCTACTGGGCAAATCCTGATATAAACAGTCAGGAAATGTTTTCCTTTTCGGCTGATGACTATACTGATTTCAGGGAATATATCCTTAACCGCGGGTTCAGTTACAGAACCATTACTGAAGAGTCTCTTGCTGAACTTATAAGTAATGCAAAAAGGGAAAAATACTATGACGCCAACCGGGAGCTGTTTGACGGTCTGGAAAAAGAACTGAGCCACTCGCTCGAAAAGGATCTTACAACTTTCAGCAACGAGATTACCGGACTGCTTGAAGAAGAGATACGGAGCAGGTATTTTTATGAGGAAGGGTCAATTGCATGGGCAATAAACAGGGATGAACAGATCCTGAAGGCCCTTGATATACTTAACAGGAGCGACGATTACAAGTCCATACTCCAGGGAAAGAAAGGTTCAGTGCTTATCACGGAAAAGCTGCCTGTCAGTTCCGGATACAAAATGACGGCTGCCGGTTCCGGGAAACAAGATCACATTTAAATCCTACTCATTCTCCCTCCACCTGGATGAGTCGTCAGAGAAGATCTCCTTTTTCCAGATGGGAAGTTTTTCCTTTATGAGCTCCACAGCCCTGGCACAAGCCTTCGAGGCCTGTCCTCTGTGACCTGCCGAAACAAAGACCATGAGTGAGATCCTCCCTGCCGGTACTTCGCCTTTTGAATGCAGGATTTCAATCCAGGCAACATCGTCAAACTCGGAAAGAAGGGTCTTGCTGATCTTATCGGCTTCCATAATTACCATTTCTTCGTAAGCCGAGTAGTCGATCGCCTTCACCTCCCTGCCTTCGACAATGTCGTTCCTTACCTGGCCAAGGAAGATGGCGTGAGCCCCGCATTCGGTCTTTTGCTGTCCTTTCGAGATGATCCCTGAGATGATTTCGGGAGTAACTGGTCCTTCAATTAAACGCATGTTGTGATTATTTAACATAATTCTATTCAGACTATCCTCCGGCAAACGGGGGCAGATATGCTACCTCATCGCCGTCGCTGAGAACAGGCTCATCACTTTCCAGCCTGTTATTGACCGCTATCCTGAAATTGTAACCCGAAATGCCGGGAAATTCATCCTCAACCCTGTGCCTCAGATCTGCATAAGAGCTTACACCACTGTAATGCTTTCGGTGTGTTCCCGCCACCTCGGCCAGTACTCCAAAGAATAAAACGCTTATTTCCATATCAATGTGCCTCCAGCCAGTTTTTTCCGGTACCCCAGTCGACCTTCAGCGGGATGTCGAGCCTGGCGGCTCCGGTCATCTCATTGATAACAATGTCTTTCAGTAAGTCAAGCTCATCCGGAACGACTTCGAAGATAAGTTCGTCATGTACCTGAAGTATCATTCTGGACCTGAATTTGCCTCCGGTCAGCCTGTCGTGGATCCTGACCATCGCAATCTTGATAATATCGGCAGCTGATCCCTGTATAGGTGCGTTTATTGCGTTCCTTTCAGCATTTCCCCTCACCACCTGGTTCCTGGAATGAATATCCCTGAGGTATCTTCTGCGTCCGAACATTGTTGTAACATAGCCTTTTTCCCTTGCCCTCCTGATGCTCTCATCCATGTAGGATTTCACTCCGGGATAGGAGCTGAAATACCCGTCAATAAGCTCTTTTGCTTCCTTCCGTCCTATGGTGAGCCTTTCCGACAATCCGTAGGAAGAAATGCCGTAAATAATGCCGAAATTGGCTGTTTTGGCCCTGCTTCTCATCTCCCTTGTCACATCCTTTATATCAACGCCGAAAATCTTTGATGCAGTGGCGGCATGTATATCGCTTCCCGAAAGAAAATCCCCGATCATGCCTTTATCCTTGCTCAGATGGGCCATCAGCCTGAGCTCTATCTGTGAATAGTCGGCCGAAAGGAATATGTTCCCTTCTTCCGGGACAAAAGCTTTTCTTATCTCGCGGCCCCTCTCATCCCTGACAGGGATGTTCTGAAGGTTGGGATTGTCGGAGCTGAGCCTGCCGGTCGAAGCAACAGCCTGTCTGAATGATGTATGTACTCTTCCGGTTTTTTTACTGACCATCTGCGGAAGGGGCTCAAGATATGTTGAAAGAAGCTTCCTTAATCCCCTGTACTCCAAAACTTTGTTAATGATCGGATGTTTGCCTGACAGCCTCTGAAGTATCTCCTCATTGGTGATGAACTGTTTCGTTTTGGTCATTTTTGCATTATCGTCGAGCTTAAGGCGCAGGAAAAGAATGTCCCCGAGCTGCCTGGGCGAGGAGATATTGAACTCTGTCCCCGCAAGTGAAAATATCTCCTTTTCAATAGTTATTATCTCGTCCCGCAGACCGGCTGAAATAACCTTCAGGTCGTCAGTGTTCAGTTTTATACCTGCCCGCTCCATATCGGCAAGAACCTTTATAAGAGGCATCTCGATTCCGGCCGAAAGGTCCTTCAGTCCCTCGGCCTCAAGCTTCGGTTCAAAGACCTGTTTCAGCTGAAAGGTTACATCAGCGTCCTCAACGGCATATTCCCTTATCTGCTCAACCGGAACCGACCTCATATTCTTCTGGCCTGCCCCCTTTTCACCGATAAGCGTCTCGATGTGAACCGGGGAATAGGAAAGATAGGTCTCCGAAAGAAGGTTCATATTATGCCTCATATCCGGCTCGAGAAGGTAATGGGCTATCATGGTATCAAAAAGAGGGCCTTTTACCTCAATGCCGTAATTTGAAAGAACCTGGATGTCGAATTTCATATTCTGCCCTATCTTGATAATCGAGGGATCTTCGAAAACCGGCCTGATGATTTCAAGCTTCCTCATGCTATCCTGAACAGGACCAGGGAAATGGATGAGATATCCTTTCCCCTTTTCCCACGAGAAAGCGATGGCAACAAGCTCCGAATCGAGTGCGTTTATACTTGTTGTCTCGGTGTCAAAACATATCTCATTCTGCTTCAGGGCAAGCCGGGTAAAGTCTTTTATCTCCTGTTCAGTCGCGAGAAGAAGATATTCGTGAGGCACTGTTTCGATGGTCGACTTGCCGGAAGCTGCTGCAAGCTGCTCCTCTCCGAAAAGAAGACCCTGGATCGAATCAGACGGCTGCGTCTGGGTATCCCGTTCCTTTACAATCTCCCTGTCTTCCCTGCCCGGCAGGATCTCAGAGGCAATAGTGCGGAATTCAAGTTCGTTGAAGAGAAGCTTCAGTTTTTCATAATCAGGATTTTCAAGGATCAATTCCTCTTCCTTTAATTCCACGGGCACATTAAGTTCAATGGTGGCCAGTTTCTTTGAAAGTTCGATCTTGTCCCTGTTTTCCTCAATAATATCCTTTAGCTTTCCTTTCAGCTGCCATGTATTATTGAACAGTTCCTCAACAGACCCGTATTCGGATATAAGTTTCATCGCCGTTTTGGGGCCCACACCGGGTGCTCCCGGAATATTGTCAGCTGTGTCGCCCATAAGTGCCAGTATGTCGATCACCTGTTTTGGATAGTCGACGGAAAATTCCTGTTTCACTTCATCTACACCCCATTTTAGGGAGTCGGCACCGCTTCTGGAAGGTTTGAACATGAAGACATCAGGGGTCACAAGCTGGGCAAAATCCTTGTCAGGAGTCATCATGTATGTCACGAAACCTTTAGAGGAGGCTTTCATTGCAAGGGTTCCTATAATGTCATCAGCCTCAAATCCCGGATATTCTATAATGGGGATCCTGTATGCCTCAAGAAGCCTTTTGATGTAGGGCACGGCAATTTTGATGTCCTCGGGGGTTTCATCACGGGTTGCCTTGTAGGCATCGTACATAAGATGCCGGAAAGTCGGGGCAGGTGTGTCAAAAACTACGGCTATGTGTGTTGGTTTCTGTTTCTGCAGGACTTCCCTGAGTGTGAGCAGGAATCCGAACACAGCCGACGTGTTTAGTCCCTTTGATGTTACTCTCGGATTTTTTATAAAAGCA
>Ga0116141_10001906_pt1 | contig 17963 bp, 18 predicted proteins | sample AD_UKC097_MetaG_FD_89744 | JGI IMG/M metagenome (GOLD analysis project Ga0116141, IMG submission 89744) | Active sludge microbial communities of municipal wastewater-treating anaerobic digesters from USA - AD_UKC097_MetaG | ecosystem: Engineered > Bioreactor > Anaerobic > Digestate | place: USA...
ATCGCCGGGGTATTGTTTCCGTTTTCAACGGGCCGAAGCCGGCCATCATGGTTTGCGATAATCATAAACAAGAAATTGATGCGGTGGCAAAATGGCTTGTGAACCGGATTAACGAAGGAACAGCGCCCCATGAAATCGGGCTGTTTGTTCGATCTGACGAGCAAATACCGCGAGCAAAAGCTGCCGTCGAAAAATCAAAATTACCCTATCGGATTCTGGACGACACAGTCGAAACAATCGGCGGCCATGTTTCTATCAGCACAATGCACCTGGCCAAGGGGTTGGAGTTTCGCGCCGTGTGCGTGATGGCCTGTGACGATGAGATTGTGCCGCTTCAGGCGCGCATTGAAACAGCCGGTGACGATGCGGAACTGGAAGAGGTCTATAACACGGAACGGCACTTGCTGTATGTCGCCTGTACCCGTGCCCGCGATAATCTGCTGCTCACCAGCGGTGATTCGCCATCGGAATTTTTGGATGACCTGCAACAGTATTGACTGGCAGGCTTTCCGGGAATTTATTTTTTATAAGTCCCATTTTGCCGAGAAAGTATCAGAACTGACAAAATCATCTATTATTAGAGAGAATATTTCACATTATTCATTGCATATTTATCAAAATAAGTATAATTTAGCGCCAGAAAAGAGATTATTTCTCTTTAATTATAGAGGTGCATGATGATTATATCTTTTTCGATAGAAAATTGGATGTCGTTTCGCGATAAGGTTACCTTCATGATGACGGCCAGTAAAGAACGGCAACATAGTGAACGGGTGCCGAAATTGCCTAAGTATCAGACAAGAAATTTGCCCATTGCGACCATTTATGGGGGCAACGCGTCGGGCAAAACTAATTTTTTTAAAGCTTTGAATTTTGCCAAGGGTCTGGTTGTCAAAGGCACACGACCGGAAAGTTTGATTCCTGTCGAACCATTTAAGTTGGATGCCAGAGCAGCGGAGAAACCATCTCGTTTTTCGTTTGAATTGCTTATTAACGAAATAATTTATGAATTTAGTTTTTCAGCGACACGCAAGGCAATTCTGGAAGAAAAACTTGTTAAAATAGCGCCTGCCAGTGAAATGATTCTCTATGATCGCCGGGAGGGTAAGCCTAACTTTGATAAATCATTGGAACACAAAGAGTTTCTGGCGTTTGCCTTTCAGGGAACAAGGGAAAACCAGTTGTTTTTGACTAATTCGGTTTCGCAGAAAGTCGAAAATTTTAAACCGGTCTATGATTGGTTTAAAGATACGCTTGAGCTTATAGCGCCAGATTCACGCTTCGAGCCATTTGAACAATTCATTGATGAAGAACATCCCCGATATTCAACCATGAATGAAATGCTGAAACAACTGGACACGGGCATCACCCATCTGGGAGGAGAGGTTATCCCGTTTGAAAATATTCCCATGCCGGATCTGTTAAAAAATCAACTTCAGGAAGAACTCAAAGATGGGATGAGCATGCGCTTGAGAACGGAACCCATCAATGAGCGATTTGTTGTAACACGAAAAAACAATGAATTGATTGCGAAAAAACTGGTTACTTATCATCCCAAAGCGGACGGTTCGGAAGCAAAGTTCGAGATTCGTTATGAATCGGATGGCTCACAACGAGTAATCGATCTCTTGCCTGCTTTTTTAGACCTCTCCGCGGAGAATTCTAAAAAGGTCTATGTGATTGATGAAGTTGACAGGAGCCTGCATACTTTATTGACACGACGGCTATTGGACGCGTATCTTTCCAACTGCGCACCTGAATCCAGGTCGCAACTTCTGCTGACAACCCATGATGTTCTGTTGATGGACCAGCAACTGCTCCGTCGCGATGAAATGTGGGTGGCGGAGAGAGATTCTTCTGGAGCGTCGAAGATGATATCGTTCAGCGAATACAAAGATGTACGTTATGATAAGGATATTCGAAAAAGCTATCTGCAGGGTCGTTTGGGCGGCATTCCTCGTATCTTGCTTAGAGGGGCTATGGCAAATCCCAGAGGGATTGTAGGTAATGATGAGGGAAATAATGCCGTCTAAGAGAAGGATATTTCAGAGGAAACTTGGCGAGCGACGTTATCGAAAGCTGTTTGTCATATCTGTAGAAGGCTTTACAACTGAACCTCAGTATTTTTCGATCTTTAATGATCTTGAATTGGTGATTCATGTTGATTGCTTGAAAGACAAAAATGAAAGTTCGCCGATTCATGTGCTGCGACGCATGAAAAAGCACTTGAAAGAAACAAAACTACGCAATTCTGATGAAGCTTGGCTGGTTGTAGATAAAGACCAATGGACTGATGAACAGTTGACTAAGCTTTATGCATGGTCAGAGGAAAATGAAAATTTTGGTTTTGCCCTCAGTAATCCAAAATTTGAGTATTGGCTTTTGTTGCATTTTGAGGAAGGGTTCGGCATCGTTACTTCGCGCCAATGTTCCGAGCGTTTGGTTCGTTATCTTCCTGATTATGAAAAGAGTATTGATGCACACAAAATATCGCCCGAAAGGATTGCTGACGCTGTTCGGAGGGCTAAAGAACGTGATAATCCACCGTGCAGGGATTGGCCAAGAAATACAGGAACAACAGTTTATCGACTCGTAACCCGACTTCTAAACAAATCAGAGTAACACCCATTGTTATACCGGATGAAGTCAATTGTGATGAGAATTTGGCAATATGTTATCTCAAATCCCCAGATACGCTTTCTTGATGTCCTCGTTGTGCAGCAGGTCGGAGGCTTTGCCTTCCATGGAAATGACGCCGTTTTCCAGCACATAGGCGCGGTGGGAGAGTTTCAGCGCCATGAAGGCGTTTTGTTCTACCAGAAAGATGGTCGTGCCGTGTTCGGTGTTGATTCGGGTCAGTATTGAAAAGATCAGTTTGGTCATTAATGGCGAAAGGCCAAGCGACGGTTCATCCAGCAATAGTAATTTGGGCCGGGCCATCAGTGCGCGGGAAATGGCCAGCATCTGCTGCTCTCCGCCGCTTAGGGTTCCGCCCTGTTGATGACGCCGCTCACGTAAAATGGGAAACAGCTCATAGATGTAGGCAAAATCCTTTTTGATTTCTGCATGATCGTTGCGTAGGAAGGCTCCCATTTCCAGGTTTTCCAGCACACTCAGTTTTGGAAAAATATGTCTGCCTTCGGGAACCTGGGAAATTCCCAGAGCAACGATTTTGTCCGGATCGGTTTTTTCAATTGGGCAGTCGTTGAACAGAATCTGTCCGCTTTGAACCGGTGTGATGCCTGAGATGGACATAAGGGTAGTGGATTTTCCTGCTCCGTTGGACCCGATGAGAGCCACGATTTCTCCCGGAATAACCGAAAGCGAGATGCCTTTCAGAGCGCGGATGCCGCCGTAGCGGGTTTCAACATTGACCAATTTCAGCATCGGGACCTTCTTCCTCTCCCAGATAGGCTTTAATGACGGCCGGATGATTCCGGACTTCCTGAGGCGTTCCCCGCGCGATTTCCTTGCCGTAGTCCAGCACGAAGATGTTTTGCGCGAGGTTCATGACCAGTTTCATATCGTGTTCGATCAGCAGAATGGATAGTTGAAAATCTTTTTGAAGCTGAGATATCAGACTGTCCAATTCGTTGGTTTCCTGCGGGTTCATTCCTGCAGCCGGTTCGTCCAACAGTAAAAGAAGGGGGTCGGTGGCCAGGGCACGCGCGATTTCCAGGCGGCGCTGTGCGCCGTAGGGCAGATTTCGTGCCAGTTCGTTGACCTGCTGGGCCAATCCCATGTATTCCAGGATGGTGTAACTTTTCCGCACGATTTCCTTTTCTTCGTTTCGGGTGGTGGGTGGACGAAAAATGGCGCCCAGAAGTCCCGCTCCGGACCGGCAATGTCGTCCCACCATCACATTTTCCAAAACGGTCATGCCGCCGAAAAGACGGATGTTTTGGAAGGTGCGCGCCATGCCCAGTTTTGCGATGGCGTTGATTTTTAATCCATTGAGTTGCTTGGATTTGGTCTTGGGCGGATACAGAATGATCGTGCCCGCCGTCGGTTGGTAGATGCCGGTAAGGCAATTAAACAGAGTGGTTTTCCCGGCGCCGTTAGGACCGATCAGCGCCGCGATTTCTCCCTGACGGATGCATAGATCGACGTTCTCCAAGGCCCGAAGACCCCCGAAATCCATGGAGAGTGCTCTGACGTCCAGAATATATTCCATGTTCCAATTATCCTTCAGGTTTTATCTTCAATGTCTGTATGGTGAAATTGATATTGCCTGCGCTTTTCAGCCATCAGTCCGCCCGGCCGGAAAATCATGACCAGAATCAGCGCCGCGCCGAACAGAATCATCCGGTAGTCGCTGAAAACGCGCAGATATTCCGGAAGTAAAATGATGGCCAGGGCCGCCGTAATGACGCCTAAAATCGAGCCCATACCCCCCAGAACAACTATTGCCAGGATCATGGCCGATTCCAGAAAGGTGAAACTTGCCGGGTTGATGAATGTCGTTTTCGCAGCGAAAAGAACGCCCGCCATTCCCGCCCAGGTCGCGCCCAGGGCAAACGCAGCCAGCTTGGCTTTGGTTTTGTCAATGCCCATAGCCTGACAGGCCAGTTCATCCTCGCGCATGGCCACCCAGGCGCGGCCGATGCGGGAATGCTGCAAACGGTAAATGACAAAAATCGTCAGCAGGCAAAGAGCGATCAGAATAAAATACAGATAAACCGCCGATTGTTCGGGGGTCAGAGGGATGCCGAACAGTCCCGGCCGCGGAATGTTGGAGATGCCACTGGGACCAAAGGAGAAGTCGTTCCAGTTTTCCAGCACGAGTCGAAGAATCTCGGCAAAGGCCAGCGTCACAATCGCCAGATAATCTCCGCTCAATCTTAAAACCGGCAATCCTACCAGAATGCCGAAAAGGGCGGCTAAAAGAGCGCCCGCCGGCAGGAGAATCCAAAATCCCAAACCAAAATGATAATTTAAAAGAGCATAGCTGTATGCGCCCACGGCGTAAAAGGCGACATAACCCAAATCCAGAAGCCCGGCCAGGCCAACCTCGATGTTCAAACCCAGTCCAAGCATTATATAAATGAGAGCAGTGGTCATGACGTTGATCTGATAATGAGATGCGATAAAAGGAAAGACAAGCGCGCAAGAGGCGATGATGATCAGTGCGGGACGATAGATTTTCGGGTTCTCCAGCAGACGGCGAAAAAAGGATTCCTTTTCCATCGCAACGCCTTTTTCGGGGGCTTTTTTCCGAAGATAAAGCTGCCAGAAAAAAGAAAGAAGAAAAGAGGCCAGGCCGATACCCGCGATGTTGCTCCAGCGCCAGATAATAACATTGTCGATGGTGTTGACTTTGATGACGATGATGGGAAAGGTCAGCAGCATCAGCCAGAGGGCAACATAGATGGATCGTTTGATTTCTTCTGTAAATTTCATATGAAAAACACTTTTAGACTTTTTGCTGGGATGATCGTCCCAGAATGCCATCCGGTTTGAAAATTAAAATCAGAATGAGAAAGGCAAAGGCAAAGACGGATTCATAATCGCTGGAAATGTAGCCCGTGCCGAAGCTTTCGGCCATACCCAGCGCCAGGGCGCCCAGCATAGCGCCGGGAATGCTGCCGATCCCGCCCAGAACCGCAGCGGTAAAGGCTTTGATGCCCGCATTAAAGCCGATGTAAAAATTGATTCGTCCAACATGGGAAGCGATCAGAATGCCTCCTAGCGCTGCCAGTGACGATCCGATGATAAAGGTTATGGAGATGACGCGGTTGATATTGACGCCGGCAAGCAGCGCCATTTGTTGATCCTGGGCCGTCGCCCGCATGGCTTTACCCATTTTGGTAAATTTCAGAAGCAAGGAAAGGGAGATCATAACGATCGCGGAGGTCAGAATAATGATAAAATCGGAAGGACCGATGAGGTGGCTGATGCTGTCCAGAAAGTCCGAAGGAGGAATCAGGTTGGGAAATGGAAGAAAATCAGAAGTTTGGGCCAGCATGACGTAATTTTGCAAAAAGATGGACATGCCGATTGCGCTGATGAGCGGGGACAGGCGCGATGCCTGACGCAGCGGTTTGTAGGCAATTTTTTCTACAGTAAATCCGTATGCGGCCGAGTAGAGAACCGCGACGACGCCGGCAACCATCAGCACGGATAAACCGGTCATGCCCTTCATGGTCAAAACGGATGCGACAATCAGAGCGGTAAATGCTCCGATCATGTATATTTCGCCGTGGGCGAAGTTGATTAACTGCAAAATGCCGTAAACCATGGTGTAGCCCAGTGCGATCAAGGCATAAATACTGCCGCGAGTCAGTCCTCCCAAGAATAAGTCCCAGAAAAAATTCATGGTCTTCCGGTTAAATTATTTCAATTCCACGTAAGCACCCTTGCGGACCTGATACATGGAAAAGCCGACGCCGATGGCGTCTCCCTGTTCATTGAATTTGATTTTGCCCAACGGGGTGTCTGTTGCATACGTTCGAAGAGCCTTGCGCATGGCTTTGTAATCTGTGGATTTCGTTTTGGCCAGCGCATTGACGACCGAAAGCATGGCGCTGTAGGCATTGAGATAAAATGCTCCCGGTTCCGTTCCGTAGGCTTTTTGATGTTCGGCAATGGCATTAACGGCGAGGGGATTTTTTGTGGTGTCTTTCGGCCCGGATGCATAAACGCCTTCGGCCGATGCTGCCGCTACCTTAATAAATGTCTGATCCTTGACGCCGTCATCAGAGATGAAAACCGTTTTCATGCCTCTTTTGCGCATCAGTTGCACAACGGATGCGGCTTCCGGATGATAGCCTCCGTATATCACCGCATCTGCTCGAGAATATTTGATTTTCTGAACGATTGCCGAATAATCGACGGCGCCCGGTGTGATGCCTTCGTAAAGAACAATTTTTGCGCTTCGGGATTCTTCAAGGAATTTTTTTGCGAATTCCGCAAAACCTTTGCCATAGTCGCCTTTGTCGTGGATCACAGCGAAATTTTTAAGTTTTAGCTTTTGAATGGCGAAATCCACAACCAGTTTTGCCTGTGCGTCATCTGGAGCGATGGTGCGGTGGAAGTTTGGATACCGGCCGGAAATCGTAAGTTCCGGGCTTGTTGCTGAAGGCGAAACAACAATGATGTTCGCATCTTGATACGTGCGCAGGGCCGCTTTGGTCGCTCCGCTGCAAATATGGCCGATGACGGCATGAACTTTGGCGGAAACCAGTTTGGTTGCGGCATTGGTCGCCAGTTCAGGTTTGCAGGCTTCATCTTGAATCATTAACTGCAATTTTTTTCCGGAAATGCCCCCCTGGTTGTTCACTTTTTTTACAATGAGTTCCGCCGCCCTTACGGTGGGAAGGCCATAAGAAGCCAGATCGCCGGTGTGAGCGCCCGCAATGCCGATTTTTATGGTTTCCTGGCCGAAGACCGGATGGGTCTGGCCGAAGGCGATGAAAAGAACAATTATCGGAATCCATTGAAGAAGTTTGATTTTTTTCATTGTTTTTTACTCCCGGACAAGCTAATGAGGTTTTACTACTTGAAAAGGCCTGTTGCGTCAAGACAGAAGTGAAATGGCATGGGCAAAGAAATACCGGTGAAAGACGTCAAGAACTTGTTCTTCAATCAAGACATGAAACAAATCAAGGCCATGGGGCTTTCGAAGCGGGATCTGGAAAAACAGATGGAGGTCTTTTCCAGAGGGCCGAATTATTGGAGATTAATCAGACCCTGCATGCCGGGTGATGGTGTTCTGTCGGTCTCCTCCAACCAAAGAAAAACCCTTGTCGGCCAATTTGAAGCAAAAGCAGGTAAATACCGGCTGTTGAAATTTGTGCCCGCCTCCGGAGCCGCCAGCCGCATGTTTGCCGGGTGGTTTGCTGCCGCCAGCCAGGGAAGTTTTGGATCTGACAAGTCAGACAAAACTTTCTTCCGTCATCTGAAAAAAATGCCTTTTGCATCGTTGATCGAAAAGGATCAGACGGCCGGTCTGGATGCGAAGAAAGAAAAACTATCTGATTTGTTGAATTTTATTTTAACCTCCGATGGTCATAATTTTGGAAATCTGCCCAAGGCTTTGATATTATTTCATTGTTATCCGGACGGCGAGATCAGGACGGCACTTGAGGAGCACCTGGTCGAGGCGGGAGCCTATCTTGGCGACTGTCGGAATACTTGTCGTCTTCATTTTACGTTGTCGGAAGAGCACGTAGAAAAAGTGATGGAGAGGATGAAAAACGTTCAGGCCAAATACGAAAAGATGTTTCAGGTCCGGATGGATATTTCATATTCGATTCAATCGCCGGCTACCAGGATGATCGCTATTGACGAGCAGGGTTTTCCCCTCCGCGATGGGGAAGGGCGGCTGGTGTTTCGTCCCGGAGGCCATGGTGCGCTTTTGCGGAATCTATCGGCTCTGGATGCCGATTTTGTGTTTGTGAAAAATATTGATAATATTGTGAGGCAGGATTTTCTAGACAAGCTTTTGCCTTATAAAAAAATGTTGGGCGGTCTGGCCATACAGATTCGAGAAACTGTTTTTTCCATGCTGCAAAATATGGAAAGCGGCCAGATTTCAGATTCTGTCTTGAGCGGCTATGAAGATTACTGCCGGCAAGTCTTCCATATGGCTTTTCCAGCCGGGGATGACCGTTTGTCTTTGCCGCAACAACGGAAGAAATTGTTTATCCTTCTCAATCGGCCGTTACGGATTTGCGCAGTGGTGAAAAACCAGGGCGAACCAGGCGGAGGGCCTTTCTGGGTGGAAGAAAAGGATGGAGGGCGGACATTGCAAATTGTTGAACATGCTCATGTTGATCCTTTGGACGCCGAACAGCAGAATATTTGGAAACGGGCGGCATACTTTAACCCGGTGGATATGGTGTGTTGTCTTCGGAATTATCAGGGCGATAAGTTTGATCTGAAAAAATATGTCCATCGGGACGTATATCTTCTATCTTCCAAAACGGAAAAAGGCAGAAAAATTTTGTGTCAGGAGCTTCCGGGGCTCTGGAACGGTGGTATGGCTTACTGGAATACGGTTTTTGTGGAAATGCCCCTGGCCGTTTTCAATCCGGTCAAAACGGTTGACGATCTTCTTCGTATCCGGCACGCGGGTGGAATGGTTTCCCGGTAGTTCAGCCGTAGCTTAGAAGACGCTATATCATATGGTGAGCGCATTCTTCGGGTGTGGCGGAAGAACAGAGCAGTCGAGTGGTTTCTCGCCGGTTTCTGCAGGTGACTTCCACCTGGATATTGTTAGGTGCGTCGGAATAACGGACGGAAAGCGCGGCGGCAAACGGCAGGGCGTAAGAAGTTCCGTAAGGAACCAGAACATACGGGCCCGGGTAGCCGGCCACTATGCAAGTCCAGTCTTCATCCCCGGTCAAATTTCGCAGCGCGTCGTTATCGGCTTTATTTCGACCAACGATGATTTTTGATCCGCTTGCGTCCCGGAAGTGCCTGCCGAATTTTAACAAATGATAATCGCGGATTTGGCACTCATTTGTATTATTCATCAGTTCACGAAGACGTCTGGAAAATTCCGGGTCTGTCAGCAGGCAGCCTCCGGCGGGAGGCGGATAATGGTGAATACCGAATTCTTGTGCCAGATGCATTTGTTCTTTGCGTCCGCGTCCGGAAATGGACAAAAGTTGTGTGCGGTCAAGTTTTCCTTCCCGCTCAGCTTTGATGGGATCCAGAAGCTGTGCAGAGAGCGGCCGTAAAATACTGTCTGCATATCCGGAGTTTTTTGCCACGAGGTAAAGGGACTGTTTCGTTTGTGACATCGGGCGTTGTCCAAGAACTTCGCCTGTGATTAAAAAATCCGCACCGATCTCTTTCATTTTTTCACCGGCAATTTTCAGCATCAGCGTATGACAGTCGATGCACGGGTTCATACACTTTCCGTAGCCGTAACGAGGAGATTTCAGCATGTACAGATGTTCTTCCGTGATATCTTGGACGATCAGAGGCAACTGAATCTGCCCGGCTGCCTCCCGGGCCTTGGAATCGTTAAAAAATGGGGTGGTGAAGGTAAGGCCCGTCACGTTAATGTTTTGCTTCTGAATCAGTTTCACGGCCAGAATGCTGTCCAGCCCGCCGGAAAAAAGAGCAATGGTTTTCAAGTTTCTACTCCTGTGTGGTTCAGTATCGCACCATGTTTGCTGACCAGACCTCCTTGATCAAGCCGCGCAGTTTCTGGTGCATGTCGAAATCCACAACGTAAGTGATAGGGTCGGTTTTGATTTTCGTTCCCTGGAAACCAATGGAATAGGGAAACGGATGGTCTGACGGACCGGATAAAGTAAAATAACCGGACGCAAAGGCTACCTGAAAACTGCGGAGAATTTTTTCCATATTTTGAGCCGGCGGGTCCTGGGGCGAGAGAAAAAGAAGCTCATTTCCTGTTTTATTGAGGATTTCAATGAATTGTGGCGGAAGTGAACGAAGGAAAATGAGAATTTTTTTATTGGGTCGGGTTGCGACAAGGTCTGCTTTGACCGAAAGTTGAAATCCGTCGCGTTCAGTATTGAAAATGCCGACATCAACGTCTTTTTCCGCAGGAAGGTTTAAATAGGTCAACAGTTCGTATGCAAAATTCTTTGTGGATTCTCTGGGCAGAACCTTCATTGGCGGTAGAGAGTAAATTTCTTCCGGTTTGTCGATAAGACCGGTTTCCGGAGAAAATTCCGTAATCACAAAAGAATGGGTGCGCGTGAAACTGACGACAGCTCTGGGAAGCAGGGAATTGGTTTCTTCGATGAACCGCAGCCCTTGCGTCTTGGGAAAAGTCGGCTTTGATGTTTTTCTTGAAATCAACCAATCCAGAATGACGTACACAGATGGAAAAGAACCAACCATGACGGGGTTTTGTGCTTTGGTAATTTCAAAAGTCTTGGTTTTATTGAATATTTTACTAAGAATAGCGATGACGTTGTCTTTTTCATCAATGGGGACCAGAGAATAATTTTTTCCGTAATTACTGAAGATCTTGATGAGGTGACTGCCGGAGCGGTTTGCAAAATCCAGAAAAAGAGTTGTCGAATCGTCCAGTTCCACGACAGGCATGACGGAACATTCAATCGTCAATTGCTCGGTTTTGGTGATGGGCAGATAGTATTTGCCGCTGGTGATCATGTTTCCGTTCATTTGCCGAATAATGTGCTTGATAACGGCTAGTTTCGTCGCGGGAGTCATCGTAATGGTTTGTTTCGAGCTTTCTGCGGGAATGGATTGCGAAAGGGAAGGATCTATTTCTTCGGAATCGTCAATCATACCGGAAGATGGGATTTTCTGTTCCCCAGGCTTTGAAGTTGTTTGTCCTTGGGGAAGGCGGATGACCTGGCCTGCGTAAATTCTGTTGATATTTTTGATAGAAGGATTCAAGGTTTGTATCGTGCGCAGCATCTGTTGTGAGCTATTTGATATTTGAAGTTCACGATGAAGAATTCGCACGAGATTGTCGCCTTTTTTTACTTGATAGGTGAAAGATGGGGTGGAATCCGGAACCGGCGGTTTGGCGGACAAAGAGATTGTTTTTTTTGGCAAGGACTTTCCCGGCAGATAGAGGGTTTGTCCTGCATATAATTTGTCTGGATGGGTCAGATGGGGGTTCAATTCTCTGGTCATCCGGTAGTAGCGGGGAATATCTTTTTGCTTGATGCCGGGGATCCGGCAAATAATGGATGAAAGCACATCTCCGGGTTGAACCGTATAAGAACTACGGGGTGATTTCTGGCGGTTATCGGCCGTTTTACTGAACGTGAGCTGGGCCGTATCTTCTTTCGGATGGTTGGCTTGCGCGGAGCACACAAGAGCTGAAGTAAGAAGAATGATGAAATTCAAAAGAATTTTATTTCTCATGATCCGTCTCCGTCAGTAAGGGTATTAGACAACTTTTTTCATGGCGGCGATGGCAACTTCGATTTGATCATCGTCCGGTTCCCGAGTGGTGATTTTTTGCAGGGCCAGCCCTGGCCAGCTTAAAATCTGTGCCAGCTTGTAATGGCTGTATTTACCGGTAAAACGGATGGCTTCATAAGAAATGCCTGCAATAACAGGCATCAGCATAATTTTATAAAGAACACGATGCAAAAAGTCCGGCCGTCCCAATAAAGAGAAAACCAGAATGGAAACAATCATGACAAAAAGAATAAAGCTGGTGCCGCATCGGGGATGACGGGTGGAGTATTTTTTTACATTTTCAATGGTTAGTTCCCGGCCATCCTCCCAAGCGAAAACCGTTTTATGTTCTGCACCGTGATACATGTAGACCCGGCGCATATCATCCATTAAAAGCGTAGCGGACAGAAAACATAAAAACATGCCCAAGCGGACGCAACCTTCCAGAATATTTAATAGAATCAGGCTGTCGACGTATGTTTTGATTTTGGTGAAGAAAAAAGCCGGGACGACGACAAAGAAAAAAATGGCGATGATAAGGCTGACCAAAAGAGATACGTACATTTCCCAGCCTTGAGGTTTTTTTTCTTCTTCCGAAAGAGCCACTTCCGCAGAAAACATCAAACACTTGATACCGATAATCATCATTTCAAATAAAGAGATGGTTCCCCGAACGAACATCAGCCCCAATATTTTATAACGCTGGGTCAGAGGGACATATTTCCGTTCCTGAAAGACAATTTCTCCATCCGGTTTCCGGACAGCCGCGGCGATATTTGCGCCATGACGCATCATGACACCTTCCAGAATGGCCTGTCCTCCGGCGATATCGTTTGAGTTTGGTTTACAGCCCATGAAATTCTTAACCATGCTCCGTTGTTTTCTGCATGGATTTCTTATCGTATTTAACGAAGACTGTCAAATTATGATTTGAATATAAATGGTTGTTGCATGTTTCTTTCGGAATGTTATAATGGAAGTCATTTATTTTCAGGAGGATGTGAAATGGCTTCTGTGGATTCTTCGTCCGTCGCATTTGTCAAGGAGTATCAGGATCGATTTGAAAAAAAAATGAAGGAACATGAGATTGAACTTTTGGAGCACTGGAAAGGGCAGCTTGAAAAAATTGAAAACTCAAGGCCGGACAGCATTGCGTCTTTGCTTCTGCAGTTGAGAAAAATGTCGGAGATGATGTCCAATCGTATCAAAGTGCTAAAAAAAGGGTAAACATGGACAGTGTGGTTGATTTCTTATTTGAAGCGGGTATGCTTTGCAAGACTCCGCGCAGTGGTTACCAATTTCTGGGAAGCGGCCGGGAATCCGTGGCGGAACATATTCTACGGACTGCGTTTATTGGTTATGTCCTTTGTAAAATCAATGTGTCCCTTGATGAAAATCGTGTGCTGAAAATGTGCCTTTTTCATGATTTACCGGAAGCGCGCACGGGAGACATGAATTACGTCAATAAAAAGTACGTGGAGGTGGATGAGGCCAAGGCGGTTCGGGAATTGACCGAAGGCCTTTTTTTTGGGGATGATATCAGGGAAACAATAAACGAATTCAATAATATGGAAACTCAGGAGGCCCGGAGTGTCCGCGATGCCGACCAGATTGCGCTGATTCTACAGTTGAAGGAGTGTGGCGATTTGGGAAATAAATATGCTGATGAATGGATCCAGTACGCGCTGCAGCGGCTTGTCACGGAAGAAGGAAAGACCTTGGCGGACCGGATTCTTCAAACGGATTTCTCACACTGGTGGTTCAAAGAAAAAAACGATTGGTGGATCAACGGAAAAAACCGCTGACGATTTCAGGAGCGAAAACGAAATGGTTCAAAAAACGATAATTTTTCTGTGGGTGGCTGTCATGCTTCTGTCTTCTTGCGCACATCAGTTTGGTGAGACAGGCATTTCCAAGCCGGATGAATACACACGTACATTCGAGGCCAAGGAGCGGGTTATTCTCAAGGCGGTTGCCCGCCTGATCGAGGAAAAGAACAACGGAGACAAGGTATCCATTGATTTTGTCAATAACCGGGTGGATTCCGATTATGTGGTTTCAGACGATTGGAGAACAAAAACGAGCGCTCGGGTGACCAGGCTCAACTGGAAGGAATGCAAAGTTACACTGGCCATCACCACTGAAAAAAAAACCCAAACGGGCTGGGAAATGCGCCGTCTGTTGGGAAAAAAACAGTATGACAGCTTTTTCAGCTTGCTGGAATTGAAGATTTACGAAGAGATGGCAAACGTTGAATGAAAAAAAGAAGAAGTGCGGGAACTTCCTCCTCCAATTAAGGATCGGGAACTTCTTGCAGAAATACGCGATTTGCTGAAAAAATAAATTCGCCGCATACTGGATCAAAAGCTGAAAGTCAATTGGAGATCACGAATAGCATAGCGGACAGGATGTCGATTGAGCATGAAGCGCCTCCCGCTTGTCGGAAAGCGCTTCATGAATCGTATCGGACTATTTTCTGGAATTGCGGAAAAATCCCATCAGGAATTCGGTATCCTTTGGGGATAAGTCAAATTTAAACACAGCTTTTTCAATCAGCATGTGCAACGGTTGATTGGTACTGTCTTCAAGAGAATCGGAAATCCACTTGATCGCTTTTTGCATATTTTCGCTTTCCGGCATAACGGTTGCCATTACTTGAACACCTCCTCATTTTTTTTGAATATCATTCTTCTGTGTTTCACCAATAGTGTTTTTCTATCTGGTTTCTCCTTACTACAATATTATGGAAAAATTAACAAAATTTTATATAAATTTGACAATCCGCTATTCATGGCTAAGTTTTGAAAACTTAACAATCTATGAAGGAAAGGAGAGATAAGATGGCCAATTCAATCAAGGGGACAAAGACAGAAAAAAACCTGCTGGCTTCTTTTGCCGGTGAATCGCAGGCGCGAAATCGCTACACGTTTTTTGCCAGTGTGGCGAAAAAAGAGGGATACGAGCAGATTTCACGATTTTTCTTGGAAACGGCGGATAATGAAAAAGAACATGCAAAAGTTTTTTTTAAGTATCTGGAAGGAGGAGAAGTGGAGATCACCGCTTCTTATCCTGCAGGTGTGATTGGAGACACCAAAAGCAACCTGGAGGCTGCGGCGTCAGGTGAAAATATGGAATGGACAGTTCTTTACGCAGATGCTGCCAAAGTGGCCAGAGAAGAAGGCTTTCCCGATGTGGCTCGATCGTTTGAGCAGATTGCCAAGGTAGAAATGTTTCATGAAGAAAGGTATCGGCGACTTGCCGCGAACATCGCTTCCGGAGAGGCATTCAAAAAGCAGGATAAGGTGAAGTGGCATTGTATCAATTGTGGCTATGTTCATGAAGGGGCTGAAGCGCCCAAAGAATGTCCAGCCTGCAAGCATCCTCAATCCTATTATGAAGTACTGGCTGAAAATTATTAACAAATGATTTTTTCCGGAAAACGTTTTTCCTTCAAAGCCCGCTTGCAAAACAAGCGGGTCTTTGTTTATGGGAGATAAGGAATCAAAGCCCATAATCCACCACCAAAAAAAAAGAAAAACCTCGTTGAACCTGTGGTAGCAGGGTGATAGAGTAATTGCGCAAACAAAAAAACTATCATCAACGAGGTGGCAGGTCGGAAGCATTGCCCCACAAGCCACTTAACCAAGCCCGCTTCTTTCGCAGGACGGACAATGGCAGATGATTGTTGTTACCGGTACTGCCTCTCGCTCGGTCGAGTCAACAAGAATCGACCGAACATGGGCATAATCCCTACAGCGTCCTTTTTATTAAAATCAATCATTGAGTAATTTAAGTCCACTCATTGAGTAATATGCCTTGTTATTGTTAATAATCAATGATAATAAGGCATTATGGAATATAAAAGAGACCTCTATTTTCGTCTTTTAGATATGCTGTCAAAGCAGACGCCTGTGGTTCACGTTTTAATTGGGCCAAGGCAGGTGGGTAAAACAACCATTGCGCGGCAGATTCGGGAATCTATTGATTTTCCCGCCATTTATGCGTCAGCTGACAGCCTTGTGCCGCTGGATGCGTTTTGGATTGAAATGCAATGGCGGCGGGCGGTTTCTGAAGGCAGCGCCCTCAATCTGCCGGTTTTGCTGATTCTGGATGAAGTGCAGAAAGTTCCTGGCTGGAGCGAAACCTTTAAACTTCTGTGGGATGGACGGACAAATGTGCCGGAAATTCGCGTGCTGATTCTGGGCTCGTCTTCGCTGCTCATGCAGGAAGGGCTTACCGAGTCTCTGGCCGGACGGTTTTATCTTCACCGCTGCCAACACTGGAGCTGTCTGGAATGCAAATCAGCTTTTGGCTGGTCGCTTGAGCAATGGCTCTACTTTGGAGGCTATCCCGGGGCGACGGCATTTATCCACGATGAGTCCACATGGAAACGTTATGTTGTCGATTCACTGATTGAAACCGTTTTGGCTCGCGACGTGCTTCAAATGAGCCGGATTGCCAAGCCGGTTCTTCTCCGCCATCTGTTTGCGCTTGCCGCCACCTTGCACGTGCAATGCATTTCATTTACGAAGATGCTGGGGCTACTGCATGACGCCGGCAATACCACAACGCTTGCCCATTATTTAAAACTGCTGGAAGCGGCTTTTCTGGTCAGTGGTCTGGAGCTTTTCTCTCGCAATAAAACGCGTAGGCGTGGCAGCAGTCCAAAACTGGTAATCTGGAACAATGCGCTGATCAACTCCCTTTCCACGCGAACAATGGAGCAGGCGATGGGTGATGCGATCTGGCGCGGCAGGCTGGTTGAAAATGCGGTGGGCGCAAATTTATGTGGCAATCTCAATTCCATCGAATACAGCGTCACCTATTGGCGTGAAGGAAACTATGAAGTGGATTATGTAGTGGCCAGAGGCCGTGATATCTGGGCCATTGAGGTTAAAAGCGGCGCGAGCGGAAAAACTTCCGGGCTGGCGCGTTTTCTGAAAGCTTATCCCGAAGCAAAAGCTCTGATGATTGGCGGGCAGGGTATTCCGTTGGATGATTTTTTCAACCGCGATGTTCACCATTGGCTGGTCTGATTATGAATATTTCCGCCAGCCATTCTTAAAAAAGAGGGGAGCTGGCAAGCTTCATTCAATGACATTGATATACATCCTGATCATTTCCGCGGTAAAACAGCTTTCAGGATTGTCGTTAATTGCAGCGAAAAGCCGTGACGACGGCGGACGCTGTCACGGCTGAAAAATTATTTGCGCACCTAAACCGAGCAAACAGGCAATTTCCGCCTGCTCATATTTAACGGAAAAGCCAGAGGCGATTTGGTTCGGCCATTATTAGGGACGTGTGCCGGCTTTATACTGATCTTCAGTTATTTCAATTACTTCTGACTGCGGCAACGTTACCTTGGTTCTTGATGTTTCGTCTTTGAACTGGATTACGCCATTGCCTTTATTGTCGATGCTGTCCGTATAATAGACCTTGTTTGAAACCGGGTCCACAACCTTGTAATAGCTTGCACATCCAAAAATGACGAAGATGAAAACAAACGACAAACAATACAACAAAACCCTTTTTCTCATTTCTGTTTCTCCCTCCCTGATATTGTGGTTCACCTTTTGATCGTGAACAGCCGGTTTCCGTATGTATTGGAACCTTTCTCACGTCAACCGAGGCATACAGCGTGAGTAATTGCGTGTCAAGGCAAAAGTAAAACCGGGGTAGTTGGGGGCATCATTCAAAATATCAATTCATCTTCAAATGGAAAAACTGGCTTAATGATTTGTCCCCGCCGCCCGGTTGGCCGCGGCAATCGACTGATGTGTTAGATCAATGGACTGGCCGAGGGTGTTCAGGGTCTGGCTGGAATTATGAAAGCCCATGGAGTTTTCCGCCAACACAAAACGACAATCAGGACAACCAGGAAAACAGCCTCCAGAATTTTTAAAAGCATATTTTTACTTTTCAACTTGAATTCCTCCTTGGTCTTTTCCTCTGCCGTGAACCAGATAACGATGGCACTTCAGGCAATCAGCTTCTTCCTGCGCCATCGGCGTGGCGGCAATGGTCGATGCATGACAGCGGATACAATTGCCGTTGATGATTTTACGGGCATTGGTGGATAAGCCGATGCCAATCTGATAATC
>Ga0116141_10001914_pt1 | contig 17931 bp, 15 predicted proteins | sample AD_UKC097_MetaG_FD_89744 | JGI IMG/M metagenome (GOLD analysis project Ga0116141, IMG submission 89744) | Active sludge microbial communities of municipal wastewater-treating anaerobic digesters from USA - AD_UKC097_MetaG | ecosystem: Engineered > Bioreactor > Anaerobic > Digestate | place: USA...
CCGCGCGTGCACAACTCCGGGCACTGGACCATCGAAGGCGCGCGCACCTCGCAGTTCGAAAATCACCTGCGCGCGATCCTCGGCTGGCCGCTGGGCGACACCGGTGCGCGCGGGGTTTCCTGCATGCTCAACTTCCTGGGCGAAGTGCCGGAGGCGGCCGCCGCGCTCGCCGTGCCGGGCCTGCACCTGCACGACTACGGCAAGGCGCCGCGCGCCGGGCGCAAGGTCGGCCACGCCACGCTGTGTGCCGATACCGCGGAAGAACTCGTGCAGCGCCTGGAGCGCGCGGGGCAGGCGCTGGGACGCATGGCGCAGGTCGCGCCCGTGGTGGCAAGGCTGCGCTCGTGCTGAAAGCGCCGCTGTCGCGGTGATTCCGTACGCGCAGGTCTTGATGCGCTACCGCGTGCGGTGCGCGCGAGCGCGCTGCTAGACTGGCGGATGCTGTATTTCAGCCGGCGTGCGCCAGGTTCGGCCGCGTCCGCGACTTCCGCATCCTCCAGAGGCATCCGCCCATGAACACTGCAACCCAGGCCGCCGCGGGCATCCCGACGGTGAAGCTCCTGATCGACGGCGCGTTCGTCGAGTCCCGCACCTCCGAGTGGCGCGATGTCGTCAATCCGGCCACGCAGGAAGTTCTTGCCCGCGTTCCCTTCGCCACGGCGGAGGAAGTCGATGCGGCGGTGGCCGCCGCGAAAGAGGCCTTCAAGACCTGGCGCAAGACCCCGATCAGCACGCGCGCGCGCATCTTCCTCAAGTACCAGCAGTTGATCCGCGAACACATGCAGGAGCTCGCGGCGATCCTCACCGCCGAGCAGGGCAAGACCCTGCCCGATGCCGAGGGCGACGTGTTCCGCGGGCTGGAGGTGGTCGAGCACGCCGCCGGCATCGCCAACCTGCAATTGGGCGAACTGGCCAACAACGTCGCCAACGGCGTGGACACCTACACCCTGCTGCAACCGCTGGGCGTGTGCGCCGGCATCACCCCGTTCAACTTCCCCGCGATGATCCCGCTGTGGATGTTCCCGATGGCGATCGCCTGCGGCAACACCTTCGTGCTCAAGCCCTCGGAGCAGGATCCGATGGTGACGATGCGTCTGGTCGAACTGGCGCTGGAGGCCGGCATCCCCAAGGGCGTGCTCAACGTGGTGCACGGCGGCCCGGACGTGGTCAACGCGATCTGCGACCACAAGGACATCAAGGCGGTCTCGTTCGTGGGTTCCACCAGGGTGGGCACCCACGTCTACAACCGCGCCTCGCTCGCGGGCAAGCGCGCGCAGTGCATGATGGGTGCCAAGAACCACGCCGTGGTGCTGGCCGACGCCAACAAGGAACAGACCCTCAACGCGATGGCCGGCGCGGCCTTCGGTGCCGCCGGACAGCGCTGCATGGCCGCTTCCACCCTGGTGCTGGTGGGACAGGCGCGCGAGTGGATTCCCGAGCTGGTGGCCAAGGCCCGTTCGCTGCGGATCAATGCCGGCACCGAACCGGGCACCGATGTCGGCCCGGTCATTTCCTGCGCCGCGCGCAGCCGCATCGAGGGGCTGATCGCCGCGGGCGTGGAAGAGGGCGCAAGACTGGTGCTCGACGGCCGCAATCCGGTCATTCCCGGCTACGAGAAGGGCAACTTCGTCGGCCCCACCATCTTTGCCGGCGTGAAGCCCGGGATGCGCATCTACGACGAGGAAATTTTCGGACCGGTGCTGATCATCCTGGAAGTGGACTCGCTCGACGAGGCCATCGCCCTGATCAACGCCAATCCCAACGGCAACGGCACCGCGGTGTTCACCCAGTCCGGATGGGCCGCGCGCAAGTTCCAGGAGGAAATCGACGTGGGCCAGGTCGGCGTCAACCTGCCGATCCCGGTGCCGCTGCCGATGTTCTCCTTCACCGGCTCGCGCGCCTCCAAGCTGGGCGACCTCGGCCCCTACGGCAAGCAGGTGGTGGCCTTCTACACCCAGACCAAGACCGTCACGGCGCGCTGGTTCGACGAGGAAACCGCCTCGCACGGGGTCAACACCACCATTTCGCTCAAGTGAGACACGCATGGATCTGGAACTGAACGAGGAACAGCAGGCGTTCCGCGAGGCCGCGCGCGAGTTCGCGCAGGCGCGCATGGCGCCGTTCGCGGCACAGTGGGATGCCGAGCACCATTTCCCCAAGGAAGTGCTCCACGCCGGCGGCGAGCTGGGCTTCTGCGGCCTGTATGCCAGCCCCGGCATCGGCGGGCTGGGCGCCTCGCGCCTGTCGGCGGCGGTGGTGTTCGAGGAGCTGGCCACGGCCTGCCCGTCCACCGCGGCCTACTTCACCATCCACAACATGGCGACCTGGATGCTGGGCCAATGGGGCACGCCCGAGATCAAGGCGCAGTGGGGCGAGGCGCTGACTTCGGGGCGCAAGATCGGCTCCTACTGCCTCACCGAGCCGGGCTCGGGTTCCGATGCCGCCTCGCTCAAGACCCGCGCCGTGCGCGAGGGCGAGGGCTACCTCATCAGCGGCAGCAAGGCCTTCATTTCCGGCGGCGGCTCCAGCGACCTTCTGATCGTGATGGCGCGCACCGGGCAGGACGGCCCCAAGGGCATCAGCGCCTTCGCGGTGCCGGCCGATGCGCCGGGCATCAGCTACGGGCGGCAGGAGGAAAAGATGGGCTGGCACAGCCAGCCGACCTGCGGCATCAGCTTCGAGAACGTGCGCGTGCCGCTGGCCAATCGCCTGGGCGAGGAAGGCGAGGGCTTCACCTTCGCGATGAAGGGGCTGGATGGCGGGCGCATCAACATCGCCTCCTGCTCGCTCGGCGGCGCGCAGGCCGCGCTGGATCAGGCGCGCAGGTATCTGGGCGAGCGCCGCCAGTTCGGCAAGGCATTGTCCGAGTTCCAGGCCCTGCAGTTCCGCCTTGCCGACATGGCGACCCACCTCGTGGCCTCCCGCCAGATGGTGCACGCGGCCGCGGCCAAGCTCGATTCGGGCAGTGCCGATGCCAGCGCCTGGTGCGCCATGGCCAAGCGCTTTGCCACCGACACCTGCTTCGCGGTGGTGGACGAAGCCCTGCAGCTGCACGGCGGCTACGGCTACACCCGCGAGTTTCCGCTCGAACGACTGCTGCGCGACCTGCGTGTGCACCGCATCCTGGAAGGCACCAACGAGGTGATGCGCATGATCGTCGCGCGCCGCCTGCTGGGTTCGGACCGGGAGCTGCGGTGAGCGCCCCGGTGCTGTTCGAGGAGCGCGCCGCCGGCGCGCACCGCATCGGCATCGCCACGCTCAACGCGCCGGCGACGCTCAATGGCCTGTCGCTGGCGATGGTCGATGCGCTGGCCGAGCGCCTCGACGCCTGGGAGGCCGACCCCGGCATCGCCGTGGTGGTGCTGCGCGGCGCAGGCGAAAAAGCCTTCTGCGCGGGCGGCGACCTGCACGCGCTCTACGCCGGGATGCGCGAAGCGGGCGTGGGCGGCGGCGCCCGCGTCGATCCGCTGGCGATCCCCGCCGCGCGCGACTTCTTCGAGCGTGAATACCGGCTCGACTACCGCATCCACGCCTTTTCCAAGCCGATCCTGTGCTGGGGCCAGGGCATCGTGATGGGCGGCGGCATCGGCCTCATGGCCGGCGCCAGCCATCGCGTGGTCACGGAAACCTCGCGCCTGGCGATGCCGGAAATCGGCATCGGGCTGTTCCCCGATGTGGGCGGAACCTGGATGCTGGCGCGCGCGCCGGGCGCAACCGGGCGCTTCCTCGCGCTGACCGGCGCCAGCATCGACGCTTCCGATGCCATCTACGCGGGTTTTGCCGACCACGCCGTGGCCGGGAATCGCTACGAAGAACTCGTTGCAGCGATGACGGCGACGACGTGGTGCGATGCGGCCGGGGAAAACGCCGCGCGGCTGGACGCCCTGCTGCGAAGGTTCGCCCTGGAGGGTCTGGAGGCCGGGCCGCTGCAGCGCCTGCGCGGGCATATCGACGCCTGCTGCGCCGGGCATTCGCTGGAGGCGGCGGTCGAGGCGATCGCGCAGACCGCGGTCGAAGACCCGTGGTGGCAGAAGGCGCAGGCCGCTCTGGCGCGCGGCTGCCCTTCCTCGATCCGCCTGTCCTGGGAACTCCAGCACCGCACCAGCCGCCTGTCGCTGGCCGAGGTGTTCCGGCTCGAACTCGCCGCCGCGCTCGCCTGCGCAGCGCATGGCGACTTCGCCGAGGGCATCCGCGCGCTTCTGGTCGACAAGGACAGGAATCCGAGTTGGATTCCGGCGACGCTGAACGAAACCGGCGGGGCCTTCATCGAAACCTTCTTCACCGCGCCCTGGGCGACGGGCGCGCATCCGCTCGCCGATCTGGGGTGCGATGATCCGCAGCGCAAACCATTGGAGATGTCGTAGAGCGCAGCTTGCTGCGCTGCTCTTTGTTGTTTGTTGTTTTTCATCCACCGCTTCAGCGCAGCAAGCTGCGCTCTACGGATTGGAACCGGAACCGCTTCTACGGAAACGTGGAATCCGCCATTCAAGAGGAAATCGACATGACCACGAAAGCACATCCCACCGTCGCCTTCATCGGTCTGGGCCACATGGGCGGGCCTATGGCCGCCAACCTGGTCAAGGCCGGATTCCCGGTGCGGGTATTCGATCTGGTTCCCGCGGCGCTCCATGCCGCCGCCGCGGCCGGTGCCACGGTCTCCGCCAGCGCCACCGACGCGGTGAAGGGCGCGCAGGTCGTGGTTTCGATGCTGCCGGCCAGCCGCCACGTCGAGGGCCTGTATCTGGGCGAGAACGGGATCCTGGGCGCGATCGAGCCGGGCGCGCTGCTGATCGATTCCAGCACCATCGCGCCGGCATCGGCGCGCAAGGTGGCCGAAGCCGCGGCCGCGCGCGGACTGGCGATGATCGACGCGCCGGTGTCGGGCGGCACCGCCGGGGCCGCGGCCGGCACGCTCACCTTCATCGTGGGCGGCGAGGCCGAGGCGCTGGAGCGTGCCCGCCCGGTGCTTTCGGCCATGGGCAAGAACATCTTCCACATGGGCGCCGCAGGCGCAGGCCAGGTCGCCAAGCTGTGCAACAACATGGCGCTGGGCGTGATCATGGCGGCCACGGGCGAAGCCATCGCCTTGGGCGTGGCGCATGGTCTGGATCCGGCCGTGCTCTCGCAGATGATGGCGGTCAGCACCAGCCGCAGCTGGGCCACGGAGGTGTGCAACCCGTGGCCGGGCGTGCTGCCCAACGCGCCGGCTTCGCGCGGCTACGAGGGCGGTTTCGGCAACGACCTGATGCTCAAGGATCTGGGCCTGGCGGCCGAGGCCGCGCTGGGCACGGGCGCCTCGATCCCGCTGGGCGAACTGGCCCGCAACCTGTATTCGATGAACAGCCAGGCCGGTCGCGGCGGGCTGGATTTCTCCAGCGTGGTCAACCTGTTGCGCAAGGCCTGAACACGCGAAAGCCGCGCACCGGGATGCGCGGCTCTCCGAAGTCGGCGTCTGCGGCCGGCAGCAGCCCGGCCGTGGATGGATCAGCCGGGCAGGAGTTCCTTCACCAGCTTGATCAGCGCGCCCTCGTTGACCGGCTTGGTCAGGTAGGCCTTGGCGCCCTGGCGCATGCCCCACACCCGGTCGGTTTCCTGATCCTTGGTGGTGACCAGGATGATCGGGATGTGTGCGGTATCTGCGTTCTTGGAGATGGAACGCGTGGCCTGGAAGCCGTTGAGGTTGGGCATGACCACGTCCATCAGGATGAGGTCGGGCATTTCGCGCTTGGCGACTTCCACGCCCTGCGCGCCGTCCTCGGCGGTGATGGTTTCGTGCCCCAGGCGCTCGATGATGAGCTTCATGCCCATCAGCTGCGAGGGAGAATCGTCAACGATCAGAACTCGTGCCATAGGTTCCTCGAATGTCGCTTTGGCCGCCGCACAAGTGGGCGCCCCCCGTTTGTTCGCCCGATTCTAGCCGGTTGCTCGCCCGGGTTGAAGAGTGGGGCGACGGAACTGCGACGTGCTCCGACTCCCGGGCGGATTCAGCCGGCAAGGCGCACCAGGGTGCGTCCGAAAGCGCGGCCGGCGAGGAGGTCGGAGAACACGTCCTGGAGCTGGTCCAGGGTCACTTCGCGGGTGGCGATCTTTTCCAGATGGGCGGGGCGCCACGCCCCGGCCAGCCGCGACCAGACCGCTTCGCGATCGTCGCGCGGCGCGGTGGATGCGGAAACGCCCACCAGCGACACCGCGCGCAGGATGAAGGGCATCACCGTGGTGTGGAGTTCGGTGCCGCCCGCCATGCCGTAGCTGGCGATGCAGCCGCGCGGCTGGATCACCCGGGTCAGGCCTTCGAGCATCTCCCCGCCCACCCCGTCGAGCGCGCCGGCCCAGTGGGTGGGCTCCAGCGGCCGCTGGCCCCAGTGGAGCTTTTCTCGCGAGATCACCTGCCGGGCGCCGAGCGCGGTCAGGAAATCCAGGTGCTCGATCTTGCCGGTGATGGCGTGGGCTTCGTAGCCGGCGCGGGTGAGGATGTCGATGCCGAGCATCCCGACCCCGCCGCTGGCGCCGGTGACCACGATCGGACCGTGTTCGGGACGCTGCCCGAGGCGTTCCATGCGCAGGAGCGCCAGCGCGGCGGTGAAGCCGGCCGTTCCGAGGATCATGGCCTCGCGCAGGCTGAGGCCTTCCGGCAGCGGGATGACGCTGCCGGCCTCGGCACGGACGAAATGCGCATAGCCGCCGTCGCGGGTTTCCGACTGGCCGCAGCCGGTCACCAGCACCGCATCGCCGGGCGCGAAGTCCGGGCTTTCCGAAGACACTACCGTGCCGGCGACGTCGATTCCGCCGATCAGCGGAAACTGGCGCAGGATTCTGCCCTTGCCGCTGCCGGCCAGCGCGTCCTTGTAGTTCACCGACGACCAAGCGGCGCGGATCACCACCTCGCCGGGCGACAGCTCGTCCAGCGACACTGGCTCGACCCCGGCGCGCCAGGCGCCCTCGATTTCTCCGCGGATGCGAAAGGCGTGGAAGGTCTCGGGCAGTGTCGTCATGTGTCGTGGCTCCGTGCTGGCCGGGATCCATTCAGAGGTTCTCAGGATACAGGTCGCGCCAGTCGGGGTTGGTGGTTTCGATCAGGCGCAGCTTCCACAGCCGCTTCCATTCCTTCATCGCCTTCTCGCGCACGATGGCGGACGCCATCGTCTCATGCACCTCGTACCAGACCAGAGTGTGCACCTGGTACTCGCGGGTGAAGTCCTCCACCAGATCGTTCTTGTGCTGCCAGACACGCTGCCGCAGGTTGGACGTGACACCGATGTAGAGCGTGCCGCGCGGAGCGCTGGCGAGAATGTAAACGCAGGGCGTCCGCTCTCTGGTCACCGAAGGAACCTGCGGACCACGCGATGACGGCGTCTGCCCGACCCCGTCATCCCAGCGAAGGCTGGGACGACGGTGGTCTGTCACGCCGACTCCGATTCCCTATTCTCGACTCCCCATTCCCGTCCCGGCTCAATTCACCTTGTGAATCGCCCGCTTGTCCACCGCCATGGCGGCGTCGTGGACGGCTTCGGAGAGCGAGGGGTGGGCGTGGCAGATGCGGGCGAGGTCGTCGGCGGCGCCGGAGAACTCCATGGTCAGCACGCCCTCGTGGACCAGCTCGGAGACGTTGGCGCCGACCAGGTGCATGCCCAGCACGCGGTCGGTCTCGGCGTGCGCCAGCACCTTCACGAAGCCCGCCGGTTCGGCCATGGCCACGGCGCGACCGACGGCGGCGAAGGGGAAGCTGCCGGCCTTGTAGGGAATGCCCTCGGCCTTGAGCTGCTCCTCGGTCTTGCCGACCCAGGCGATTTCCGGCTCGGTGTAGATGACGTTCGGGAGGGTGTCGTAGTTGACGTGCCCGGGCAGGCCCGCGATCAGCTCGGCCACCGCGATGCCTTCCTCGAAACCCTTGTGCGCCAGCATCGGCCCGCGCACGCAGTCGCCGACGGCCCAGACGCCCTCGGCGCCGGTGTGGCAGTGCTCGTCCACCACGACCTGGCCGCGCTCGTTGAGCTGAACGCCGGTGCCTTCGGCCAGGAGGCCCTTGGTCGCGGCGCGACGGCCCACGGCCACCAGCAGCTTGTCGACCACCAGTTCCTGCGCCGCGCCCTTGGCGTCGGTGTAGGAAACGTGCACGCCGTCGGCCTTGACCTCGGTGTTGGACACCTTGCAGCCGAGCTTGATGTCCAGACCCTGCTTCTTGAACTCGCGCGCGGCGACCTTGCTGACCTCGGCATCGGCGGCGGCGAGGAAGTCCGGCAGGCCTTCGAGGATGGTGACCTCGGCGCCCAGGCGCTTCCACACGCTGCCCAGTTCCAGACCGATCACGCCGGCACCGATCACGCCCAGGCGCTTGGGAACCTCCTGCAGGTCCAGCGCGCCGACGTTGTCGATGATGTGCTCGCCGTATTTTGCGAAGGGCAGCTCGATGGAGTCGGAACCCGCGGCCAGGATGATGTTCTTGCCCGCCAGTTCGACCTCGGAGCCGTCGTGCTGCTTGACCTTCACGACCTTGCCCGGCTGCAGCTGACCGAAGCCGGCGTACGCGGTGACCTTGTTGGCCTTGAACAGCGCCGCGATGCCGCCGGTGAACTGCTTCACGATGGCGTCCTTGCGCGCGACCATCTTGCCCACGTCGATCGCCGGCTTCTCGAAGCTGATGCCGTGCTGGGCGAACAGGTGGCCCATGTTCCAGAACTGGCGGCTGGAATCGAGCAGCGCCTTGGACGGGATACAGCCCACGCGCAGGCAGGTTCCGCCCAGCGCCGGTTTGCCGTCCTTGCCCAGCGCCGCATCCACGCAGGCGGTCTTCAGCCCCAGCTGCGCCGCGCGGATCGCCGCGTGATAGCCGGCGGGGCCGCCACCGATGACGATGACATCGAATTGTTCGCTCATTGCACTTGTTTCCGTGATTTGTGATTGGTAATTCGTGATTCGTAAGAGCGGGGAATCGCGAGCTTTTGGCTGTTGCGAATCACCAATCCCGAATCACGAATCACGCGCGGGCTTACAGCCCGAGCAGCATCCGGTGCGGATTCTCCAGCTGGTTCTTGATGTCCACCAGGAACAGCACCGCGTCCTTGCCGTCGATGATGCGGTGGTCGTAGGAGATGGCGACGTACATCATCGGGGCGATGACGATCTGGCCGTTCTCGACGATGGGGCGCTCCTTGATGGCGTGCATGCCCAGGATGGCGGACTGCGGTGGGTTCACGATCGGGGTGGAGAACAGCGAGCCGAAGGTGCCGCCGTTGGTGATGGTGAACGTGCCGCCCTGCAGGTCTTCCAGCTTCAGGCCGCCCTCGCGCGCGGCCTTGGCGTAGCCGGCGATGGCGCGCTCGACGTCGGCGAAGCTCATGCGCTCGACGTTGCGCAGCACCGGCGTCACCAGGCCCTTGTCGGTGGACACCGCGACCGAAATGTCGGAGTAGCCATGGTAGATGATGTCGTTGCCGTCGACCGAGGCGTTGACGATCGGGTGGCGCTTGAGCGCCTCGGCCGCCGCCTTGGCGAAGAAGCTCATGAAGCCGAGTTTGATGCCGTACTGCTTCTCGAACGACTCCTGCATCTCCTTGCGCATCGCCATGACCTTGCCGAGGTTGATCTCGTTGAACGAGGTCAGCATCGCGATGGAGTTCTTGGAGTGCATCAGGCGCTCGGCGATGCGGGTGCGGATGCGGGTCATCGGCACGCGTTCTTCCGGACGCGCGCCGCCGCCGACCGGGGCGTTCCTGACGTGGTTGACGATGTCTTCCTTGGTCACCGCGCCGCGGCGGCCGGTGCCGGCGACTTCGGCGGGGTTGACCTGGTTCACCGCGGCGGCAAAGGCCGCGCCGGGAGGCAGCTGGCTGGGCGCGGGTGCTGCAGCGGCGGGCGCGGCTGCCTTGGCGGGCGCCGCAGGGGCCGCCTTGGGCGCTTCGGCCTTGGCCGGGGCAGGAGCCGCCGCACCCTGCTCGATCACCGCGATGACCTGCTCGGAGGTCACGGTGGCACCGGTGTCGAAGCGGATTTCCTTGAGCACGCCGTCGACCGGCGAGGGCACTTCCAGCACGACCTTGTCGGTTTCCAGGTCAACCAGGTTTTCGTCGCGCGCGACGGCTTCGCCGACCTTCTTGCGCCAGTTGGCGATGGTCGCGTCGGAGACGGATTCCGGCAGTACCGGGACTTTGACTTCGATGGACATGGCGTTCGTCCTTTATCTGTTCTTGGGTGGCGTGGGTACGACGGAAAGGGAGGGCGTCACTCGCGCGCGGCGTCGCCGTTGAGCGGGGCGACCAGTGCGGCTTCGACCAGGTGCTCCTGCTCGACCACATGGGTGTGGTGCTGGCCGGCAGCCGGCGCCGGCGAGCGCACGCGGCCGGTGTAGCTCAGCTTCTGCTTGCCCTGCAGGCAGAAGCGCAGGTGGTGCTGGATCTGGTACCAGGCGCCCTGGTTCATCGGCTCTTCCTGACACCAGACCAGATCGGTGGCGTTGGGGAATCGCTTGATCTCCTCGATCAGCAGCTCGCGCGGGAACGGATAGAGCTGTTCCACGCGCACCAGTGCAATGTTTTCCAGCCCGCGCTTCTGGGCTTCTTCGAGCAGGTCGTAGTAGACCTTGCCCGAGCAGGCCACCACGCGCTTCACCTGGGACGCATCCTTGGCGAAGCTGTCGGGAATGAGGCGCTGGAAGTGGCCGTTGGCCAGCTCGTCGAGCGTGGAGACGGCCAGCTTGTGGCGCAGCAGCGACTTGGGCGTCATCACCACCAGCGGTTTGCGGGTGGGGCGCTTCATCTGGCGGCGGATCATGTGGAAGGCCTGCGCCGGGGTGGTCGGCACGCAGACCTGCATGTTGTCGAGCGCGCACAGCTGCAGGAAGCGTTCCAGACGCGCCGAGCTGTGTTCGGGACCCTGACCCTCGTATCCGTGCGGCAGGAACAGCGCCAGGCCGCACAGCCGGCCCCACTTGGCCTCGCCCGAGCTGATGAACTGGTCGATCACGACCTGCGCTCCGTTGGCGAAGTCGCCGAACTGCGCTTCCCAGATGCCGAGCGTGTTCGGATCGGAGGTGGTGTAGCCGTACTCGTAGGCCATCACCGCTTCCTCGCTCAGCAGCGAGTCGATGATGGTGACGTGCTCGGGGTTGCCGGTCAGCTGGCGCAGCGGCATCCAGGTGTGGCCGTCCTTCTGGTCGTGCAGCACGGCGTGGCGGTGGAAGAAGGTGCCGCGCCCGGCGTCCTGACCGACCAGACGCAGGCGGTAGCCTTCCTTGATGAGGCTGGCATAGGCGAGGTTCTCGGCGAAGCCCCAGTCACCTGGCAGCTCGCCGGCGGCCATCTTCCGGCGGTCCTCGTAGATCTTGCCCACGCGCGGATGCAGGGTGAGCCCTTCCGGCACCGCGGTGATCTGCGCGGCCAGCGCCGACAGGTCGCGGCGCAGCACGCTGGTGGGGGTTTCGTCGGCCAGGGTGCCCTTGAGGAAGGGCGTCCAGTCCACGGTGCGGATGCTGGCGTCAGGCGCGGCCAGTTCGGTGGTGAGCGCGCCGCGGTCGAGCTTGTCGCGGTAGCTGTCCACCATCTGCTGGGCCTCGCCCGCGGCGATCGTGCCGGCGGACTGGAGTTGTTCGGCGTACAGCTCGCGCGTGGTCTTGCGGCTGCGGATGTTCTGGTACATCAGCGGCTGGGTCGCGGCCGGCTCGTCGGCCTCGTTGTGGCCGTGGCGGCGGTAGCAGACCAGCTCGATCACCACGTCGCGCTTGAATTCGCGGCGGTAGTCGAAGGCGAGTTGGGCCACGAAGGCCACCGCTTCCGGATCATCCCCGTTGACGTGGAACACCGGCGCGCCGACGAACTTGGCGACGTCGGTGCTGTAGAGCGTGGAGCGCGCGTCGTCGACGCGGCTGGTGGTGAAGCCGACCTGGTTGTTGATGACCACGTGCAGGGTGCCGCCCACGGCGAAGCCGCGCGCCTGCGACATCTGCAGGGTTTCCATCACCACGCCCTGACCGGCGAAGGCGGCCTCGCCGTGGATCAGGATGGGCATGGCTTCCTCGCGCGCCGCGTCCTCGCGCCGCATCTGGCGCGAACGCACCGAGCCGGCCACCACCGGATTGACGATTTCCAGGTGCGAGGGATTGAAGGCCAGCGCCAGGTGCACCGGGCCGGCCGAGGTCTGCACGTCGGAGGAGAAGCCCATGTGGTACTTCACGTCGCCCGAGTGGTCGGGCGAATCGGGTGCGTCGAACTTGCCGAGGAATTCGTCGAACAGCTTGTGCGGCGGCTTGCCGAGGGTGTTGACCAGCACGTTGAGGCGGCCGCGGTGGGCCATGCCGATCACCATTTCCTTCATGCCGGCCGTGCCGGCGCGCTCGATCACGTGGTCGAGCAGCGGGATCAGGCTGTCGCCGCCTTCCAGCGAGAAGCGCTTCTGGCCGACGTACTTGGTGTGCAGGTAGCGCTCCAGCCCTTCGGCCGCGCAGAGGCGTTCGAGGATGCGCTTCTTCTGCGCTGCGCTGAATCCGAACTTGCCGCCGGCGCTCTCCATGCGGCGGTAGATCCAGTTGCGCTGGACCGCGTCGGAAATGTGCATGAACTCCGCGCCGATGGTGCTGCTGTAAGTGGCACGCAGCGCGGACAGCAGGTTGCGCAAGCTCATGCGCTCGGCGCCGAAAAAGGCGCCGGTGGTGAATTCCACGTCGAGGTCGGCCTGCGAAAGCCCGTGGAAGGGCAGGTCGAGGTCGGGTGCGCCCGGCTTGGGCATCATCTCCAGCGGATCGAGGCTGGCGCCCAGGTGTCCGCGCGAGCGGTAGGCGGTGACGAGCTTGCGCACGCCGCCCTGGCTTTCCGAATAGGCGTCGCTGACCACCGAGCTCGGGCCGAGCGTGGGGGCGATGCGAGCGGCCAGCGCGATGCGTGCGAGCACTTCGGAGTGCGGCACGTCACCGGCCTCGCGGCCCTTGAAGGTTTCGAAATACTTGCGCCACTCCGGCGAAACCGACGACGGTTCTTCGAGCCAGGCCTCGTACAGGCCTTCGACGTAGTCGGCGTTGCCGCCGGCCAGTTGGGACGACTGCTGGAATTCTTGGATGAGGCTGCTCACGATGGCCTTGCCGGGGCCGGCAGTGCCGGCGCTGCTGGTGGGGAAGGAGAGGTAAGGCGCAGCCGGTGAATCAAGGGGCTGGCAGCCGCCGATTATAGCTGCTGCCCCGAAGTTCCGGGCATTCGACTGAAGGCGTAGTTCAGTTTCGCACGCTCCTGCGTGTATCCCGGCCGGATTCTCCGCGTGCAGGTCCGGACAATCGCACCGCGCCAGCCCGCAAACAGGCGGAGAACCAAAAAAAGCCCCGATCGGCGCGCGCGGCGCCGTCGGGGTCTTGTGCAGGGCGAAGCGGTTTTCGGAGAAGCAGGTCAGTGCAGTCGAAGCGGAAGCTGAAACGCGTCACGACACGGAGACGACATGGCGCAACTCTCCGTGGTGTGCGACGGGAACATCCTGCGTCAGTCCTTCGGGTCGGGCAGCCCCTCGTTTGTGGGGGGATGGGCGATCCATTGCGACAGCCGCCACGCCAGCACCGCATGGACCGGTGCCAGGAGCGCGATGAAATCGCCATTGTCCTGCACCCGGAACGGCAGGAAGCGCAGGAACAGCGCCAGCGCCGAGCACGCCAGCACGAGCCGTGCGGTGTGGCGCAGGAACGCGAAGGTGCGGCGTCCGCGCGCCAGCGCCGGCAGCGCCGCCAGCAGGAGCAGGCAGAGCGGATTGAGCAGCAGCCAATTCTCGTTGCCGAAGGCGGCGCGGTGGTCGGTGAACCCCCACAGCCCCAGCAGCACCAGGCCGGCCACTCCGCAGGCCAGCCAGACCGTGCCGGCCAGCGCCGCGCCGATGCGGCGAGGGATGCGCCCGGCGCGTGGGCGCAGCAGCATCGCCAGCGCCAGCGCCAGGGCGATGCCGGTGCCTGCGAATGCCGTGCGCAGCGCGGGCGGCGCGGCGCGCTCCAGACCCAGACGGTCGGGCAGCAGCATCACGGTGTCGCGGACCAGTGACTGACCTGTGGTGCTGCGGGCCTCGGCGAGCGCGTCGGCCAGGCGCTGCGGCACGAAAGCCTCGTCCCGGATCGACAGCGGCCGGTCGGCGGAGGGGCCGAGGGCCGCGTGCATGCCCAGCGCCATCCACGGCACGCCGGCGCCGAGCCGCAGCGACTCCATGCGGTAGGTCAGCCCGTGCGAGCGCCCGGAAAGCTGGCGCGAAAGCTCGCCTTCGAGCGCGCGATCGAGCACGTCGCGCACCCGCGTGGAGCAGTTGTCGCTGAAGTAGTCGTAGCGGTATTCGGCGTTTTCCGGAAGCGCGTTCCAGGCAAGATGGTCGCGCACCGCGCTGGCCTGCCCGGGTTCGAGATCGAGCCACTGCAAGGTCGCGCCGCGACCCTCCTCGGCGTAGCTGCGCAGGTCGTCTTCCAGCGTCATCGCCACCAGCCGGTAGCGCATGTGGCCGCGCAGGAAATTGATGAAGAATCCCGGCTGGTCGAAGTCGAAATAGCCGAAGTTGTAGGAGATGCGCAGTCCGCGTGCCGGGTCGTCCACCACGATGGCGTTGTGGCCGAAGCGCGCCCAATACTCTTCGCCGGGCGTCATCGTCACCACGCCGATGCGAGGCGGCAGGCCGTCGGGCGACGCCTGGGCGCTGGCGGATGGCTGCAGCAGCGGCCAGAGCAGGGCCAGTGCCGCCAGCCGGCGGACGGCCCGCAGGAAAAACTCAGGCATCGCCGCGCACGGTCAGGTGCAGCGCGTGCACGCGGCGGGCATCGGCCCGGGCGATGCGGAAGTCGAAGCGGCCGATGCTGACTTCCTCGCCGGTTTCCGGGAGGTGGCCGATCGCGGCGGTGAGCATGCCGCCCAGGGTGTCGTACTGGCGGTCGTCGAAGTCCGCGCCGAATTGCTTGTTGAAGTCCCCGATCGGGGTGAGCGCGTCGACCACGTAGCGCCCGTCCGCCTGCGCCTCGATCAGCCGTTCGGCCGGTTCGTCGTCGTATTCATCGTCGATCTCGCCCACGATCTGTTCGAGCAGGTCCTCGATCGTGACCAGACCCGCCACGCCGCCGTATTCGTCCACCACGATGGCCATGTGGTTGCGCGAGAGGCGGAACTCCTTGAGCAGCACGTTGAGGCGCTTGGACTCGGGGATCAGCACCGCCGGGCGCAGCAGTTCGCGCAGGGTCTCGGGCTGGCGACCCTCCGCGACCGCGCGCAGGAGATCCTTGGCGAGCAGGATGCCCAGCACCTCGTCGCGGTCCTCGCCGTGCACGGGAAAGCGCGAATGGCCGGACTCGACCGCGATCTTCACGACGTCGAGATAGGGCGACTCGACGTCGATCGACACCATCTGCGCGCGCGGCACCATCACGTCGGCCACGCTCTGCTGGGTCACCGTGATCGCGCCTTCCATCATCGCCAGCGTATCGGCGGAAAGCAGGCCGTTGGCCTGGGCGGCGCGCAGCTCCTCGATCAGTTCTTCACGGTTGCGCGGCTCGCTCGAAAGGGCATGGCCAAGGCGTTCCAGCCAGGATTTCGAAGGCGAGCCGCTGCTACTGGGTTCCTCGGGCATGTTGGGCGCGGTATGGACCGTCGGCTCTGGGGAGAGCGAGTCTAGCCCAAATGGCCGGGCGTCGCCGCAGCAGGCCCCACGCGTCGGCCGAATTTTCCTGTGCGCTCAGTTCGTCGCGTCGTCCGGCTCGTCGGTGACGCTGAACGTGATGGGCACCCGGATCTGCTCGCGAATGGCCAGGCCGTTGCGGGTTGCCGGCTCGAACTGCCACTGCACGACCGCCTGCAGCGAGGCGGCGTCGAAGACGCCCTGCGGTTCGGAGTGCTCGATTCGCGCACCCACCACGCGCCCGTGTTCATCGACATCCGCCACCACGACCACGTTGCCGCTGATCCCGTCGCGAATCGCCTCGACCGGATAGCGCGGCGGGTGATTCTGGCGGCTTGCCAGGATCTCCTTCACCGGCTGGTAGGAAGGGCCGGCGTCCTGGGCGGCCCAGACCGCGGTGGTGAGGGTGGCGGCCGCCAATGCGAGCGCGATCAGGCCGGTGCCGCGGCGCAGGTTCGAGGGTTGGGCTGCGTGAAGCATGCGGATTCTCTCCTTCAGGGGGTGGCAGAAGCCGAAGTGGCAGCCCAGCGGGGCGGGGAAATCCGCCAGTTGGGCCAGAAGCAGGGCCTCGCCGTAGCGGCGTCGGCCCCGAGGGTGGGCCGCCAGCACGGCGGCGTCGCAGGCCAGCTCCTGGTCCTGGCGCAGGCGTGCTGCGGCGAAATGGAACAGCGGGTTGAACCAGAAGACGCAGCGCAGAACCGCCGCCAGTGCGTTGATCCACGGATCGCCGCGGGCGATGTGGCAGCGTTCGTGCGCCAGCACCAGGGCGCGCTGCTCCAGATCGAAGCGGGCTTCGAAGTCGTGCGGCAGGACGATGCGCGCCGGCCACAGGCCCAGGGTCGCGGGCAGCTCCGAAACGGCGGTCTGCGCGGTGAAGTAGCCGGTACCCGGCGTCAGCGGTCCGAGGCGACGCAGCAGGCGGCGCTGCGCGCGGAACATTCCGAACGCGGCCAGTGCCGCGCCGGCGAGCCAGAGCGCCAGCCAGACGACGGCCGCCCCGCCCGAGGGAGTGGAAAGCTGCGCGGAGGCTGCCGAAACCGCCTGGGTGGAGATCCCCAGCGTCGGCACGCTGTGGCGCAGTTCGGCCGCCAGCCCGCTGGCGGGAAGCCGGGAAGCCGCCAGCGCCACGGGCACCAGCAGCCAGGTCGCGTAGCCAACGCCTGCGCCGAAGTGGCGGCGCGCCGGGATCCGCACGAGCAGGACCAGCGCGGTCCCGAAACTGCCGGCCGCGGTCAGGGCCAGCAGCAGACGCAGCAGCTCACTCGCGGTCATCGTCGATCTCCTCCAGCAGCCGACGCAGTTCCGCGACGTCCTGTGGACTGAGCTGCTGGCGCGCGCTGAAGTGCGCTACCAGCGGCGCCACGCGCCCGCCGAAAAGGCGATCGAGCAGCCCCTCGCTCTCCTGTGACACCCAGTCCTCGCGGCGGATTGCCGGGGCGTACAGGTAGCGCCGGCCTTCGCGCTGGGCGCGGACCGCCCCCTTGTTGAGCAGGCGGTTGAGCAGGGTCTTGATGGTGGCTTCCTGCCATTCCTGGCGTCCCGCAAGGGCATCGACCACCTCTTCGGCGCTCTGCGGGCTGCGAGCCCAGAGCACCTCCATCACCACGGATTCGGCTTCGCTGATCTGCATGTTTACGCCTGTAATCACACACTCAGATTACAGGTGTAAACGACATTGTCAAGCGCTTTGACGAGAGGGGCTGCCTCGTTCAGTCGCGGTAGGGGTCGTCGATTCCCAGCGCGGCGAGGATCTCGCGTTCGAGCTGTTCCATGGCTTCGGCCTCGCGCGGGTCGATGTGGTCGAAGCCCAAAAGGTGCAGCACGCCGTGCACGGTGAGGTGGGCGTAGTGGTGGGCCAGCGGCTTGCCCTGCTCGCGCGCCTCGCGCGCCACGACCGGGGCGCACAGCACCAGGTCGCCCAGGATCGGCAGCTCCAGTTCCACCCCGGGCGGCAGCTCGGCCGGGAAGCTCAGCACGTTGGTGGCGTAGTCCTTGCCGCGGTAGTGCCGGTTGAGGGCGCGGCCTTCGCGCTCGTCCACCAGCCGCAGCGCCAGGTCGGCGCGGCGCACCCGGCCCTGCAGCGTGGCGGCGACCCAGCGCCGGAACGAGACCGAGGCCGGCAGCCCGCGCCGCGGCAGCGCGTAGCTCACCCCCAGCTCGAGTTCCAGGGTTTCGCCGGTGGAAAGAATCATGCCCCGTCCCGACTTTCGTAGGCGCGCACGATGCGCGCCACCAGCGGATGGCGCACCACGTCGTGCGCGGTGAAGAAGGTGAAGCTGATCCCCTCCACCGCGCGCAGCACCTCCACCGCGTCGCGCAGGCCGG
>Ga0116141_10001915_pt1 | contig 17925 bp, 11 predicted proteins | sample AD_UKC097_MetaG_FD_89744 | JGI IMG/M metagenome (GOLD analysis project Ga0116141, IMG submission 89744) | Active sludge microbial communities of municipal wastewater-treating anaerobic digesters from USA - AD_UKC097_MetaG | ecosystem: Engineered > Bioreactor > Anaerobic > Digestate | place: USA...
CAACGTGTCGGGCGGCATGCGGGTGAGCAGCGCGGCGCGCCCGCTGCTGAAGGCCAGCGGCGGCGCCATCGTCTTCATCGGCTCCGTGATGTCCTATTTCGGCGGCCCGAAGCAGCCGGCGTATTCGGCGTCGAAAGGCGCGGTGCGCAACCTGACGATGTCGCTGGCGGCCGCCTTCGCCGCCGACGGCATCCGCGTCAACGCGGTGGCCCCGGGCTGGGTCGTCACCAACCTGTCGCGCGGCGCGCGCGAGAACCCCGAGCGCAACGCGCAGATCATGTCGCGCACCCCGATCGGGCGCTGGGCCGAGCCGGCGGAGATCGCGGATCCGATCCTGTTCCTGTGCTCGGACGCCGCGCGCTACATGACGGGCACGCTGATGGCCGTCGATGGCGGCTACGTGAGCGTGGGCTGACGCAACGTCCGCGAGGCTGCGTGCTGTCGGCGCGGCCCTGCAGTGTCAGCTGGGCCGCGTGGGATCAGCCTGGCAGCGCTGGATCAGCCCGGCAGCGCAGGATGGTCGCGGCCGTGCGTGTGGCTTGGCCGGGCCCGATCACCCCTGCACGACGTGATCAGCCCAGCCGCGCCAGCTGCTCGCGCACGCGCTGCAGCGTGCCGCCGAACGCTGCGAGGCGCTCGCGTTCCTGCGCCACCACCGCGGCAGGCGCGCGGTCGACGAAGCTGGCGTTGCCCAGCTTGCCCTCGGCCTTGCGGATCTCGCCTTCGATGCGTGCGATCTCCTTGCCCAGGCGCTCGCGTTCCGCCGCGACGTCGATCTCGACCTTGAGCATCAGGCGGGTGTCGCCGACCACCTGCACCGGTGCGATCGAACCGGCCGGCAGTTCGGCGGCGATCTCCACTTCGGACAGCTTCGACAGCACCTTCAGGTAGGGCGCAAACGCCTGCAGGCGCGCGGCGTCTCCGACGGCCACCAGCGGCAGCTTCTGCGCGGGGGAGATCGACATCTCGCCGCGCAGTGCACGGCATGCGTCGACCAGGCGCTCGAGCTCCGCAAACCACGTCTCGGCCTGCGGGTCGATGCGATCGGGCTCGCTGCGGGGGTACCGCTGCGTCATGATCGAGAAGCGACGCTCGGCCAGCGCCGCCTGCAGCGCTTCGCCCGACAGGGTCTGCTCGCCGCGCTCGCCATAGCGCTGAGCGAGCGGCGCGACCTTCTGCCACAGCTCTTCGGTGATGAACGGGATGATCGGGTGCGCCAGGCGCAGCACGGTCTCGAGCGTGCGGATCAGCGTGCGCCGTGTGGCGCGCTGCGCGGCGACGTCACCCGACTGCATCTGCACCTTGGCCAGCTCGAGATACCAGTCGCAGTACTGGTTCCAGACGAACTCGTAGATCGCCCGCGCCGCCAGGTCGAACCGGTATTCGCCGAACTGCTTCTCGACCTCGGCCTCGACGCGCTGCAGCGACGAGGTGATCCAGCGGTCGGCCTGCGAGAAGTCCATGTACCCGCCGGGGCAGCACTGGTCGGCGGAGTGGGGCGCGAAGCCCATCGCGTCGACGTCGGCGCCGTCGCACTGCATCAGCACGAAGCGGGTCGCGTTCCAGAGCTTGTTGCAGAAGTTGCGGTAGCCCTCGCAGCGGTTCAGGTCGAAGTTGATGTTGCGCCCGGGGCTGGCCAGCGACGCGAACGTGAAGCGCAACGCGTCGGCGCCGAAGGCGGGGATGCCGTCGGGGTACTCCTTGCGGGTGCGCTTTTCGATCGACTCGGCCTGCTTCGGGTTCATCAGGCCCGAGGTGCGCTTGCCGACCAGGGTGGCCAGGTCGATGCCGTCGATCAGGTCGATCGGGTCGAGCGTGTTGCCCTTGCTCTTGGACATCTTCTGGCCTTCGGCGTCGCGCACCAGCGCGTGCACGTACACGTCACGGAACGGCACCTGACCGGTGAAGTGCACGGTCATCATGACCATGCGCGCCACCCAGAAGAAGATGATGTCGAAGCCGGTGACCAGCACCGACGACGGCAGGTACTGCGCCAGCTCGGGCCGGATGTTGGGCTTGCCGTCGGCGAACACCTGCTGCGGGTCGACCAGCGTGGAGAAGGGCACCAGCGCCGAAGAGAACCAGGTGTCGAGCACGTCCTCGTCGCGCACCAGCGGCCCGTCCCAGCCCGCCGCGCGTGCCTGCGCGGCGGCCTCGTCGGCGCTGCGCGCGACGAACACCGTGCCGTCGTGGACCGCGCGGCCGTCGGCGTCCGCCTTGTACCAGGCCGGGATCTGGTGGCCCCACCACAGCTGGCGCGAGATGCACCAGTCCTGGATGTTGTTGAGCCAGTGGTTGTAGGTGGACGTCCAGTTCTCGGGTACGAAGCGGATGGAGCCGTCGGCGACCACCTCGAGCGACTTCTGCGCGATGCTCTTGCCCGGGAACAGCGTGCCCTCGGGGGCCGGCTTGCTCATTGCGACGAACCACTGATCGGTGAGCATCGGCTCGATCACGGCGTTGGTGCGGTCGCCGCGCGGCACCATCAGCGTGTGCGGCTTGGTCGACTCCAGCAGACCCAGCGACTCGAGGTCGGCGACGATGCGCTTGCGCGCGTCGAAGCGGTCCAGGCCGCGGTAGCGCTCGGGCGCGGTGTCGTCGACGCGCGCGTCCAGCGTGAGGATGCTGATCATCGGCAGGCCATGGCGCTGGCCGACCGCGTAGTCGTTGAAGTCGTGCGCGGGCGTCACCTTGACGACGCCGGTGCCGAACGCGCGATCGACGTAGTCGTCGGCGATGATCGGCAGCTCGCGCCACGACGACGCGTCGAGCGCGTCGGCCATGCCGCTGAGCGGCAGGCGCACGGTCCTGCCGATCAGGTGCGCATAGCGCTCGTCCTCCGGATGCACCATCACGGCGGTGTCGCCCAGCATCGTCTCGGGTCGCGTGGTGGCCACCACCAGATGACCGCTGCCGTCGGACAGCGGGTAGCGGATCTGCCACAGGCTGCCGGCCTCCTCCTCGCTGACCACCTCGAGGTCCGACACCGCGGTCAGCAGCTTCGGATCCCAGTTGACCAGGCGCTTGCCGCGGTAGATCAGGCCCTGCTCATGCAGCCGGACGAACACTTCCTTCACGACCTCCGACAGCGTCGGGTCCATCGTGAAGTATTCGAGCGACCAGTCGGTGGACGCGCCCATGCGGCGCATCTGACGCGTGATCGTCGAGCCGGATTCCTGCTTCCATTCCCACACGCGCTCGACGAAGCCGGCGCGGCCCAGGTCGTGCCGCGACATGCCCTTGGCGTCGAGCTGGCGCTCGACCACGATCTGCGTCGCGATGCCGGCGTGATCGGTGCCCGGCAGCCACAGCGTGTTGTGGCCGCGCATGCGGTAGTACCGCGTGAGCGCGTCCATGATCGTCTGGTTGAACGCATGCCCCATGTGCAGCGTGCCGGTCACGTTGGGCGGCGGCAGCTGGATGCTGAACGCGTCCTGGCCGGGTGCGACGCCCGCGCCGAAGTAGCCGCGCGCCTCCCAGACCGGGTACCAGCCCGCCTCGATGTCGGCGGGTTCGAAACTCTTGGCGAGCGCGTTCGGCTCGCCGTTCGCAGCGGCAGCGTTCATTGTGGGGTAAGTGCTTGAAAGGACTGCGGATTATAGCGACCGGCCGGCAGCGCCGAGTTCGTCCCTCAGGCGCGCGACCTCGTCGGCGATCGCTTCGCCGACGATCTCCAGGGCCAGCTGCGCGATGTGCGCCTGCAGCTCGGCGGCCAGCACCGCTGCGGCGCGCTCGACGGCGCTGCCCAGCACCTGCTGCAGCCGCGGTTCGAGCAGCTCCTGGGTGTGGTGCACGAGGCGGCTCGTCACGCGCTCGTGGATGCGCTGCTCGAGCGTCGTCCAGTCGACGTCGGCCCAGGCGTCCGCCGGTTCGGGTTCCGGCGTCGCGGGCGCGGTGCTCGGCAGTGCAACGATCTCGGTCAGCATCGGGATCGCATCGTCGAGCTCCGGCGGGAGCGTGTCGGCGCGCGGTGCCTGGCTGCCCGGCGGGGGAGGCGTGCTCATGCGTGCATCGTACCGGTCGTACGCCGAACCGGCGCGGCTCGGAGGCGTGTCGTCATCGCGCGGCGGCCAGGTCGTGGCTTTCGAGCGGATAGCCGCGATCCTTGTAGAAGCGCCAGCGTTCGCGCGCGCGTGCGCGGTCCTCGGCGTCGGTGCCCACCAGTTCGATCAGGCGTTCGAAGCGGCTGAAGAACGGCGGCGTGGCCGGCGCGAGGTTCACCAGCACGTCCCAGTGCGGCGTCTCGACCGCGTCGCTGCACAGCACGACGGGGGTCTGCGCCGCCAGCGGGTCGCCGGCGCGCACGTGCGGAATGAAGTCGAGCTCGGAAAACGTCCACAGCGCCTGGTCGAGCCGCCCGACCGTCTCGCGGTCGGCGAACACCACCGAACGCCCGCCGCTGCGCAGGATCTTGCGGATCAGGCGGCATGCGTAGGCGAGCTTGTCGGGGGTGTTGAAGTGGAAGTCGACCCGGGTCATCGCTGCACGCGCCGCCGCGGCGTGTCGACGGTCTCAGCCACCCGCCCGGTCGATCAGGTAGCCGGTCAGCAGCGGCACCGGACGCCCGCTCGAGCCCTTGTTGGCACCCGAGCGCCACGCGGTGCCGGCGATGTCGAGGTGCGCCCAGTCGTACGCCTTCGTGAAGCGCGACAGGAAGCATGCGGCCGTGACCGAGCCCGCCATGCGCCCGCCGATGTTCGCCATGTCGGCGAACGGCGACTTCAGCTGCTCCTGGTACTCCTCGTCGAGCGGCATGCGCCAGCAGCGGTCGCCGGTGCGCCGGCCTGCCGAGAGCAGCGCATCGGCGAGGGCGTCGTTGTTGCTGAACAGGCCGCTGTTGTGGGCGCCCAGCGCGATCACGCAGGCGCCCGTCAGGGTGGCGATGTCGATCACGGCCGCGGGCTTGAAGCGCTCGACGTAGGTGAGGGCGTCGCACAGGATCAGGCGGCCTTCCGCGTCGGTGTTCAGGATCTCGATCGTCTGGCCCGACATGCTGGTGACGATGTCGCCCGGACGCGTCGCGCGGCCGCTCGGCATGTTCTCGCAGGCCGGGATCACGCCGACCACGTTGACCGGCAGCTTCATCTCCGCCACCGCGCGCAGCGTGCCGAGCACCGAGGCCGCGCCGCACATGTCGAACTTCATCTCGTCCATCTCGGCACCCGGCTTGAGCGAGATGCCGCCGGTGTCGAAGGTGATGCCCTTGCCGACCAGCGCCACGGGTGCCTGGCGCGCCGGCCCGCCCTGGTACTGCAGCACGATCAGCTTGGGCGGCTGCTCGGAGCCCTGGGCCACCGACAGCAGCGAGCCCATCTTCAGCGCTTCCATCTGCTTGCGCTCGAGCACCTGCACCTTGAGCTTGAACTCGCGCGCGATCTTGCGTGCCGTGTCGGCCAGGTAGGTCGGCGTGCAGACGTTGCCCGGCAGGTTGCCGAGATCCTTGGCCAGGTCGGTGCCGTTGGCGAGCGCGGTGGCGCGCGCCACCGCGCGTTCGGCGGCGGCCGAGCCCGCGCGCGGCACCAGCAGGTGCAGCGACTCGGGCTTGAAGGGCGTGCTCTCGGGCTTCGACTTCATCTGGTCGAAGCGATACGCGAGCTCGCGCCCCACGACGACCTGGGTGTGCAGTTTCCAGTCGAGGTCGCGGCCGGCGACCTCGGCCTCGTGCAGCAGCGACACGACGTCGGTGCTCGCGAGCGTGCCGGCCGCGCGCAACGCGGCACGGGCCGCGTCGGTGAACGCCTTCTCCGTCACGTTGGCCTGGTCGCCGAGCGCCACCAGCACGACGCGGGCCACGCCGCGCGGCTGGCCGTACAGCATCAGCGTGGAGCCGGCCTTGGCCGCCAGGTCGCCGCCGGTCAGCGCGTTCGACAGCGCTCCGCCGAGGACCTTGTCGATCGCCGTGCCGCCGGCCGTCAGCTTGCCGCCCGCCAGCACGGGCACCAGTGCGCAGCCGCAGCGCAGGGCTTCGACAGCGGAAGTCTTTATACTCGATTGCATTCCAGCATCCCCTCGGAAGACCGGGCGGATTATACGGCCGGGGCCCTGCGTTCCGGGTCACCCGAGGCCACGCGTCTCCTGCGCATGATCTTCGTCAAATCCCTGCGACGCGACCTCGGCAACCTCGCCGGCATCGTGTTCGCCACCCTGTTCACGATCATGGTCACCACGACCCTGATCCGTCTGCTCGGCCGCGCCGCCGGCGGACGCGTCGACACGGCCAGCGTGCTGCCGCTGATCGCGTTCTCGGCGATCCACCTGCTGCCGGTGCTGCTGGTGCTGACGCTGTACGTGACGGTGCTGATGGCCATCACCCGCGCCTACCGGGACTCCGAGATGGTGATCTGGTTCGCCAGCGGGCGCAGCCTGGCGTCGTGGATCCGGCCGGTGCTGGGGTTTGCCGCGCCGTTCATCGCGCTGATCACCGTGATCGCGCTGTTCGTCGCGCCGTGGGCGAACCGGCAGTCGGCCGAGTACATGCAGCGCTTCGAGCAGCGCGAGGACGTCTCGATGATCGCGCCGGGCCAGTTCCGCGAGTCGTCCTCGGCGTCACGCGTGTTCTTCGTCGAGTCGATCAGCGACGACCAGACGTCGGTGCGCAACGTCTTCGTCACACAGACGCGGGGCACGCAGATGAACATCGTCGTGTCGGCGGGCGGGCGCATCGAAACGATGCCCGACGGCAACCGGTTCCTCGTGCTCGAGAAGGGGCGGCGCTACGACGGCGAGCCGTCGGCGGCGGCCTTCCGTGTGATGGAGTTCGAGCGCTACGGCCTGCGTCTCGACCCCAAGACCGCGACCGTGGCCAGCGACTCGACGAAGATCAAGCCCACGCTCGAGCTGCTGTCCGATCCGGCGCCGCGCAACCTCGGCGAGCTCGCGTGGCGGATCAGCCTGCCGGTGTCGGCGCTGCTGCTGGCGCTGCTCGCCATTCCGCTGGCCACGTTCAATCCCCGCGTCGGGCGCTCGATCAACCTCATCGTGGCCCTGCTGATCTACGCGATCTACAGCAACCTCAACTCGCTGATGCAGGCCTGGGTCGGGCAGAAGCGCGTCGACTTCGCGATCGGCGTGTGGGTGGTGCACAGCGTGGTCGTCGTGCTGGTCGCGTTCATGTTCTGGCGCCGCCTCACGCTGCCCCGCGTGATGCTGCCGCGCCTGTTCGGCGCGCGCCGCGCAAAGGTCGCGTCATGAGCGTGATCGGCCGCTATGTCGCGCGCGAGGTCGGTGCGGCCGTGTCGTTCGTGCTGGTGGGGTTCCTCGCGCTGTTCGCGTTCTTCGACTTCATCAACGAGCTCGACGACATCGGCCGTGGCGGCTACCGGCTGCAGCATGCGGTGATTTCGGTGCTTCTGGGACTGCCCAGCCGCATCTACGAGCTGATGCCGATCGCCGCGCTGATCGGCACCATCTACGCGATGGCGCAGTTCGCCCAGCACTCCGAGTTCACGGCGATGCGCGCCGCCGGCCTCAGCCGGCGCAGGGCCCTGCAGTCGATCGTCGTGATCGGCGCATGGCTGTCGGTGGCCACGGCCATCGTCGGCGAGCTGCTGACGCCGTCCGCCGAGCGCCTGGCACAGACGGTCCGGCTCGGGGCGATGGGCGGCACGGTCGGCGCGCAGTTCCGCTCGGGGCTCTGGATCAAGGATTCGGTCAAGGACGCCGAGGGCAACGTGCAGCGCCTGCGCTTCGTGAACGTCGGCGAGCTGCTGCCCGACACCACGCTGAAGGCGGTGCGGGTGTTCGAGTTCGACGCGGAGTTCCGGCTCGCCGAGATCGTCAGCGCTGCGAGCGGCCGCTTCCAGGCGCCCGATGCGTGGAAGCTCGAGCAGGTCGAGCGCCTCGTGTTCACGCCCGTGCAGGTTGCCGGCGATGCCGTGGCGCTGAGGTCGGATCGCGCCGTGCAGCCGAGCCACCTCTGGCCCTCGGAGCTCACGCCCGACATCGTGGGGGTGCTGATGCTGGTGCCCGAGCGCATGTCGGCGTGGCGGCTGGCGCAGTACGTGCAGCACCTGAAGGACAACCAGCAGCGCGCCGACCGCTACGAGATCGCGCTGTGGAAGAAGCTGATCTATCCGCTGGCCGTGATCGTGATGATGGCGCTCGCGCTGCCGTTCGCGTACCTGCAGGTGCGCGCCGGCGGCATCGGCTACAAGGTGTTTGCCGGCATCATGATGGGCATGGCGTTCCATTTCCTGAACGGCCTGTTTTCGCACCTGGGCCTGCTGAACACCTGGCCCGCCTGGGTGGCGGCGAGCGCCCCCAGTCTGGTCGCCGTGACACTGGCGCTCGGCATGCTCGCCTGGGTCGATCGGACGCGTTGATTACTGTCGGACATTCATCGTGTCAATAGGAGAAATAACCCTGGACGCGCCCAGGTCCTTTGGATACGATCGCTTCGACTTCTGGCCCATGCACCGTTTCGGGTCATGATTTCGAGGAGGAGGAGAGGCAGCCCTGCTGCCGTTTGGGGCGCACAGCGATGTGCGCCCTTTTCTTTCGTTGCGTTCCGCGCTCCTCCCGCCGCGCCCCTCCCGTCGTGCCGCTTTCATCCATGAATCCGTTCGATCCTTCCCCCGCCGCCGCGGGCCTGTCCGCGCGCGAGGCGCGGCACGCGTTCCTGATCGCTGCCGCCGTCACGCTGCTTGCCCGCGGCGTGCTGGCCGCCATGCTCCCCTTCACCGGCGACGAGGCCTACTTCTACTGGTGGGGCCGCAACCCCGACTGGGGCTTCTACGACCATCCGCCCATGGTCGGCTGGTGGCTCGCCGCGCTGTCGGCCGTCTCGTCGCACCCGTTCGTGCTGCGGCTGCCCGCGCTGATCGTGCCGGTGCTGGTTGCGCTGATGACGGCCGCCGCGCTCCGCGGGCTCGGCCCCGTGCGCGCCTGGACCGGCGCGACGCTGGTGCTGCTGATGCCGCTGAACGCCTGGAACGTCGCGATCACCACCGACATCCCGCTGATGCTGTTCTGCGGCGCATGCGTGGTGCTGTATCTGCGCGCGCTGCGCACCGGCCGCGACCTGGACTTCCTGCTGGCCGGGCTGGCGCTGGCCGGCGCGCTGATGTCCAAGTATTTCGCCGGATTGCTGGCGCTCGCGATCCTCGGGCATGCGCTGTCGCGGCCCGGACCGGCACGTGTGCGCGGCCTGATGTTCGTGATCCTGGGCAGCCTGCCGGCCGCGGCGGTGCAGATCGCGTGGAACGCGCAGCACTGCTGGCCGAACGTGATGTTCAACCTGGTCAACCGGCACGGCAATGCCGGATGGTCGCTGACGACGCCGCTGCTCTACGCCGTGTCGGTCGCCTACGTGCTGACCCCGGTCATGCTGTGGTCGCTGCTGCGCGGGCGCGGTGCGCGCGAGGTCGGAGCGCCCCGGGCGGACGTCGGCGCCTCCGGCGGCGAGGTCGTCACGTCCGGGGCCGGTGCCGACCTCGCACCGGCCCGCCACGCGTTGCGCTGGCTGGTCGCGTTTCCGTTCGCGCTGTTCGCACTGCTGTCGGCGGTGAAGACGATCGGCCTGCACTGGCTGGCGAGCTTCGTCGCGCCGGCCGTGATGCTGTTCGTGCTCACCCGGCCGGCGCCGGCGCTGGGCCGTGCGCTGCGCTTCGCGGCGGGATTCGCGCTCGTGCACTATCTGGTGCTCGTGGCGCTGTGGGCCGCGCCGCTGCACTGGTTCAAGCCGCTGAAGATCTACGACGGGCTGGTGATGACGGTGCGCCCGCAGCCCTTGAACGCGCGCATCGCGCCCTACGTCGACGCGGGCTTCGCGATCGCCTCCGACGGCTACTCGCCGGCCGTCACGATCGGCTTCAACCTGCAGCGCTACGTGTTCGTGTTCGGGCCCGGATCGGGCCACGCCCGGCACGACGACATCCTGACCGACTTCCGGGCGCTCGACGGCCGCGACATCGTGGTGGTGCGTCGCAAGCCGCCGGAGCCGGGCGAGTACGCCCCGTATTTCGAACGCGTCGACGTGCGCGAGCACGCGATCGAGGGCGCGGTCTTCCACTTCGTCGAGGGGCGCGGGTTCCGCTATGCCGCCTACCGCGACGCCGTGCTCGACGAGGCGCGCAGGCGCTGGTATGCGGTGCCGCCCTGGCTGCCGACCGGCCCGTGCTATTTTTGCGACCGCTATTTTCCGGAACGGGCCTGCCACCGATGAACCTGCAGCAGCTGCGATTCATTCGCGAGACCGCGCGGCACGGCTTCAACCTGACGCAGGCCGCGCAGGCCATCGGCACCTCGCAGCCCGCGCTGTCGCGCGGCGTCCTCGAGCTCGAGGCCGAGCTCGGCGTCGACATCTTCATCCGGCACGGCAAGCGCATCCTGGGGCTGACCGCGCCGGGCAAGTCGGTGCTCGAGCGCGCCGAGCGGGTGCTGGCCGAGATCGACGGCATCGAGCGCGCCACGGCCGACTTCCGCGCGCGCGACGCCGGCGAGCTGCGCATCGCCACCACCCACACGCAGGCCCGCTACGTGCTGCCGGCCGTGATCACCGAGTTCCGCCGCCGCTACCCGGCCGTTCGGCTCACGCTGCTGCAGGGCAGCCCCAAGCAGATCACCCAGGCGCTGCTCGGGCGCGAGGTGGACTTTGCGATCGCCACCGAAGTGTCGGACGAACAGCCCGAGCTGCTGACGATCCCGGCCTTCGAGTGGGAGCACGTGGTAATCGCCCCGCGCAAGCACCCGGTGCTGTCGCAGCCGCTGTCGCTGCAGGCGCTGGTGCGGCACCCGATCGTCACCTACGTCGAGGAGTTCTCCGGGCGCCGCCGCATCGACAACGCCTTTGCGCAGGCCGGGCTGAAGCCCGACATCGTGCTGGCTGCCATCGACTCGGACGTGATCAAGACCTACGTGTCGCTGGGGCTGGGGGTGGGCATCATGGCCGGGCTGGCCTGGGACGAGCATCGCGACCGCGGGCTGGCGGCGCTGCCGGCATCGGGGCTGTTCGGCATGAACCACACGCGGCTCGCCCTGCGCCGCGACACCTACCTGCGCGGCTTCGCGCTCACGTTCATCGAGCTGTTCGCGCCGAGCGTCGACCACAAGCAGCTCGAGCGCCTGATGCGCAATCCGGACGCGGGGGCGGCGCGCAACGGCTGAGGCGGCGGCGTGCAACGGCAGCGCCAAGGGCGGCTGACGGCCGAGGTGGCCGTCCGATCGGGCCTGGCGGGGGGATGGAACGCTTGTCGGAGCCCGGAAAAATTGCGCTATAATGTCGGTCTGTTGGGGGGGTAGCTCAGCTGGGAGAGCGTCGCGTTCGCAATGCGAAGGTCGGGAGTTCGATCCTCCTCCTCTCCACCACCGACACAAAAAGCCAGGCCGAGAGGCCTGGCTTTTTTATTGGGCGCGGCGCCCGAGGGCATGAGCCGCACGCCTGCGGCATCAGCCCGTCTGCCGCATCAGCCCTTCTGCGGCGCCAGCTCCAGCCCCTGCAGCGAACCCTCCTTGCGCCACGCATCCAGCAGGCGGATGAACACCATCGGGCCGCGCCAGAACTGCGAGTTGCGCGCGGTGCGCTCGTTGGGCTTGCCTTCGTTGTTGTAGTAGCCGGGCGTGCACTCGTTCAGGAACGGCTGGCGGGCGCGCGCGAGCTTCACGATCGTGTCGACCCAGTCGGCCTCGGCCGCGGCGCTGGGCTCGACGGTGCGTACCTTGCGCGCGCGGATCTCGCCGAACAGGTAGGCGAGGTGACGCGACTGTTCGTCGAGCATGTGCTGGAAGTTCGCGCTCTGGCCCGACTGCTGCGTGGTCATCACGAACAGGTTGGGAAAGCCGCGGGTGAACAGCCCGTGGAAGGTGGAGGCGCCGTCCTTCCACTTGTCGGTGAGGGTCTGGCCGTTGCGGCCGCGCACCTCGAAGCCGAGCCGGCGGGTGAAGTCGGTGCCCACCTCGAAGCCCGTGCCGAAGATCAGGCAGTCGAGCGCGTACTCGCGGCCGCCCACCACCACGCCCCGCTCGGTGATGCGCTCCACGCCCTTGCCCTCGGTGTCGATCAGGTGCACGTTCGGGCGGTTGAACGTGTCCAGATACTGGTCGTGGAAACACGGCCGCTTGCAGAACTGGTTGTACCAGGGCTTCAGCGCCTCGGCGGTCTTGCGGTCCTTGACGACGGCGTCGACGCGCGCGCGCACGCGCTCCATCTTCTGGTAGTCGGCCAGCTGCACCAGCGCGTCGGTGTTCTCGGGGGCGCTGCCATCCGGCGACTTGCGGCGCGCCGCCAGCAGGATGTTCGTGATGAGGTCGGTCCAGCCGTCGTTGACCAGGTCGACGTCGAAGCGGCCGCCCGAGATCACCGTGGTGAAGTTGTCCATCCGCTCGCGCTGCCAGCCGGGCTTCAGCGACTTGACCCATTCCGGATCGGTGGGACGGTCGTTGCGCACGTCCACCGACGAGGGCGTGCGCTGGAACACGAACAGTTCCTTCGCGCCTGCGCCCAGGTGCGGCACGCACTGCACGGCGGTGGCGCCGGTGCCGATGATGCCCACCCGCTTGTCGGCCAGGCCGGTGAGGTTGCCGTTCGAATCGCCGCCGGTGTAGGCGTAGTCCCAGCGGCTGGTGTGGAAGGTGTGGCCCTTGAAGCTCTCGACGCCCGGGATGCCCGGCAGCTTGGGACGGTTCAGCGGCCCGCCGGCCAGCACGACGAAGCGTGCGCGCAGCGCGTCGTTGCGGTCGGTGGTGACCAGCCAGCGCGCCTCGTCGTCGAGCCAGCGCATGTCGGTGATCACCGTCTGGAACAGCGCCGACGGGTACAGGTTGAAGTGACGGCCGATGCGGCGCGAGTGCTCGAGGATCTCGGGTGCACGCGCGTACTTGGCCACCGGCATGTAGCCGGTCTCCTCCAGCAGCGGCAAGTAGATGTAGCTCTCGGTGTCGCAGGCCGCGCCCGGATAGCGGTTCCAGTACCAGGTGCCGCCGAAGTCGGCCGCCTTCTCGATGATGCAGAGGTCCTCGACACCGGCCGCGCGCAGACGCGCCGCCGCCAGCAGACCGCCGAAGCCGCCGCCCACGACCACCACCTCCACGGTGCGCGCGATCGGCGCACGCGTGAACGCGGGGTCGGCGTGCGGATCGTCCAGGAAATGGGCGAACCTGCCGGTGATCTCGACGTACTGCTCGTTGCCGTCGGCCCGCAGGCGCCGGTCGCGTTCCTCGTCGTACCGGCGCCGCAGCGCGGCGGGGTCGAAGCCCAGTGTCTCGGGGGAGGCGTCGTTGAGGACGGTGTCGGACATGTCGCGGGTTCCTGAGTGAGGATCGTGGCGTTCGGAGTTCGGTCCGGGTTGCGTTGGTCGCCCCGGGTTCGGGTCGAGTTTAGGGGGAATCGCGTCAGGAAGGGGGCTGCGCGCACTTTGTCCTCGCGGCGCCTGCACCGGTGCGCGTACGCTGCGCCCTCGGGTCTGCCTGTCCGTACCGCACCCTTGTCCGCATCCCTGTCCGCACCGCATCCCTGATCGCTCATCGTGCCCGCCCCCGACCGCGCGTCACTCTCCGGCCGGACGCCGATCGCCCCCCGATCGGCGGATGCCACCGCGCCCGCGGGCGGGCGTGCGGCCTCCACGGGCGGGCGTGCGGCTGCGCCCGCGACGCGCCCGCTGCTGCGCTGGGCGTTCTGGCTCTGGGTGCTCGCAGGGGTGACGGCCGTGCTCGGACTGCTGCTCGAGCCGCGCAACACGTCGCTGTTCTACGGGCAGCGGATGCTGCGCCTGTGGGTGCCCGGTCAGGATTCGTGGCGGCCGATGGTGACGGCGATCGAACTGCTGCGCGCGGAGCCGGGGCAGGGGGTGTACGGCCACCTGTTCTTCACGCTGCGGGAGAAGTTCCAGTACCCGATCACGAGCCTGCTGCCGCTCGATCTGCTGCAGCGCGTGTGGGGCGCGCCCTGGCCGCGGGTGATGCACGCGCTGAACCTCGTCTCGTGGGCGGGTGTGTGGATCCTCGGGCTCACGTGCTGGCGCCTGCTGGTGGGCAGCCTGGGGCGTGCCGCGGCGGGTGCGCGGCACGACGCCTGGTGGCTGCTGCCGCCGGTCCTGGCGCTCACGTTCCTGTTCTATCCGCTGTCGCGCTCGTTCATGCTCGGGCAGATCCAGACGTGGCTCACCGTTGCGCTGGCACTGGCGCTGCTGGCATGGCGGGGCGAACGCACGGCGCTGGCCGGCGTGCTGCTGGCGCTGTGCTGTGCGGTCAAGCCGCACCTGGGCGTGGTGTTCCTGTGGGCCGCACTGCGGTCGCAATGGCGGATGGTGGCGGCCGGCGCGCTGGTGCTCGTGCCGTTCGCGCTGGCGGCCGGCCTCGTGTACGGGTTCGGCCACTTCGCGGATTACGTGCCGGTGCTGCAGTACCTGTCGCGTCACGGCGAGGCGTTCTTCGCCAACCAGTCGGTCAACGGTCTGATGAACCGGCTGCTGGCGACCGCGCCCGCTCTCGACTGGCAGCCGAACGCGTTCCCGGCGTTCCATCCGGTCGTGTTCGCGACGACGATGGCCTCGAGTCTCCTGCTGCTGGGGGCGGCGCTGCTCTGGCGGCGCCGCGCCGTGCCGGATGCGCACGATCTCGCATTGATGCTGCTGAGCGTGACGATCGCCGCCCCCATCGCCTGGGAGCACCACTACGCCGTGCTGCTGCCGACCCTCACGCTGCTGGTGCCCGGCTGGATGGCGGATGCCGTGCCCGCCCGGCCGCGCATGCGCGCGGCAGCCCTGATGGCCCTGTTCGTGATCGTCGCGCAGCGACTGGACATCACCCACCGGCTCGCCGACACGTGGATGAATCCGCTGCTGTCGTACCTGTTCTTCGGTGCGCTGGCGGTGCTGGTGCTGCTGTACCGGCGCCCGCCGCGGCCGGTGTTCCCGCAATGAGACGGGGCCGCAGCGGTGGACGGATCCACCGCTGCGGCCCCGTGGTGCACCCGGGTCCGGGCGCCCGGTGCATGCGGATCCGCTGCCTCGGGATCCGCCGCCTTCAGGCCGATGGCCCGAGGCCCGATGCGACCGGGCCCCGAGGCCGACGGATCAGGCCGCCTGCTTCGGCGCCCAGCCCAGCACGGCCTTCACTTCCAGGAATTCGGCGAACGCGTGGTCGCCCCACTCCCGGCCGTTGCCCGACTGCTTGAAGCCGCCGAACGGCGCCATCATGTCCGGGGCGGAGCTGTTCATGTTGACCTGGCCGGCACGCAGGCGGGCCGCCACCTGGCGGACCTGCTCGGCATCGTTGCCCGACACGTAGGCGGCGAGGCCATACGGCGTGTCGTTGGCGATCCGGACGGCGTCCTCGACCGTGTCGTAGCCGATGATCACCAGCACCGGGCCGAAGATCTCCTCGCGCGCCACCGTCTTCTGGTTGTCGACGTTGCCCAGCACCGTCGGACGCACGTAGTAGCCGGTCTCGAGGCCGGCCGGCTTGCCCGGGCCGCCTGCGACGACCGTCGCGCCTTCCTTGATGCCGGTCTCGATCAGCGACTGGATCTTCTTCCACTGCGCTTCGGACACGACCGGGCCGATGGTGGCGCCGCTGGCCGGGTCGCCGACGGTGGTGGCTTCGGCCGCCGCCTTGGCGATCGCCAGCACTTCCTCCATGCGGCTGTTGGGCACCAGCATGCGGGTCGGGGCATTGCACGACTGGCCCGAGTTGTTCATCACGGCACGCACGCCGGCCGTCACGGCCTTCTGGAAGTCGGCGTCCGGCAGGATGATGTTGGGCGACTTGCCGCCCAGCTCCTGGTGCACGCGCTTGACCGTGGGCGCCGCGTTGCGCGCCACTTCGATGCCGGCGCGCGTGCTGCCGGTGAACGACACCATGTCCACTTCGGGATGGCTGGAGATCGCCGCGCCCACCGTCGGGCCGTCACCGTTGACGAGGTTGAACACCCCGGCCGGAACCCCTGCCGCATGCAGGATCTCGGTCCAGATCACGGCCGAGAACGGGGCGATCTCCGACGGCTTGAGCACCATCGTGCAGCCGGTGGCCAGCGCGGGCGCCACCTTGCACGCGATCTGGTTGACCGGCCAGTTCCACGGCGTGATCAGACCGCAGACGCCGATCGGCTCCTTCGAGATCATCGTCGTGCCGCGCTGCTCCTGGAAGTGGTAGTCCTTGAGCACGGCGAGGGCGGACTGCAGGTGGGCGATGCCCATCGCAGCCTGCGCGCGCTGCGCCAGCGTGGCCGGTGCGCCCATCTCCTCGGTGATCGCGGCGGCCATGTCGGCCATGCGGTTCTTGTACTCGGCGATGATGCGCTCGAGCAGGGCGACGCGGTCGGCGACGCTGGTCTGCGAATACGACGCGAAGGCGGCGCGGGCGGCCTTCACCGCGCGGTCGACGTCGGCCGCCGTGCCCATCGAGATCTTGCCCGCCGACGCCTCGGTGGCCGGGTTGATCACGTCGAGGGTGCGCGAAGGATCGACCGGGTCGACCCACTGGCCGTTGATGTAGAACTTCAGGTAGTTGCGCATGATGTGGTCTCTGTGGATGAAATTCACGCCGAATCGTCGCGCGAACGGCGACCCCCGGAGGATACCAATCATGCGGCCCGGCGCGGACTCGGGATCCCCCGGTGCTGGGCCACGCACGCGGGTGCGGTGTCCCTCGGCGGACCGGGTCGGCGCGCGCCCCACGTCCCGGACCGGCGCCTGGCCGACGACCCGCGGCGGGCGCCTGCCCGGTCCGCAGGCGCCCGGGCAGTCCGTTCGGGCCTGCACGGCCATTGACACGGCGCGCGACAGCCACCATCCTCGGTGCTTCGATGCCACTGGCCGGAGCCTCAACATGACCTCTTCCGCAGCCGACTCGACGGCCACCGCAACCCCCCGTCCGACGACGCCGGCGACTGCCGATGCGCGGGCCGCCGCGCCGTCCGCCGCGTCCGCCCGGGCGGACCACGACGCGGCGATGCGTGCCTACCTCGCCGAAGGCGAGCGCCGCGCTTTCACCCTCGGCAACCGCGGACCGATCCGCTTCACCGCCGACGGCAAGGTGCATCCCGACATCCTCGACGCGTACTGGCGCTGCGGGTTCTACGTGTTCGAGGGCGTGCTGAAGCCCGACGAGCTCGCCGACATCGAAGCCGACATCAGGAACATCCTCGAGCGTCTGCCGTCGGAGCGGGGCTCACCGGTCGACGCCAAGGGGCGCCCGGCCCTCGGCGTCGACTGCACGGCACCCACGCTGTTCTGGGCGCGGCCGCTGGGCGACCCCGTCGGCGGCACCAAGGCCAACAACGGCCGTCATCCGGTCAAGATGCACGAGCCCGAGGCCGCCGCCGATGCCCCAAAGGAGGTGGTCTACCTGATCCTGGGCGATCTCCAGTTCTCGGACGCGGCGCTGCGCGTCTATGGGCATCCGCAGCTGCTGGCCGTCGCCGCTGCGGTGAACGGCGACGACTTCGTGCCCTTCAACGAGGCCCTGTTCATCAAGGAGCCGGGCCGCGGCGCATCGGTCGCCTGGCACCAGGACGGTGTCACGCACTGGAACAGCCCCGACCTCGACGGTGGCACCCACGGGTTCAACTTCATGGCCCAGCTCTATGGCTGCACGGCCGCCAACGGCGTGTGGGTGGTGCCCGGATCGCACAAGATGGGCAAGGTCGACATCCGCGCGATGGCCGAGCGCGCGGGCTCCGATCGCCTGCCCGACGCCGTGCCGATCATCTGCGCGCCGGGCGACGTGGCGATCACCAACCGCCAGACGGTGCACGGCTCGTTCGCCAACACCAGTCCCGACTGGCGCGTCACCGTCAACATGGGCTTCCACCGCCGGCGCTCGGTGCTGAACGTGCGCACCGAAGGCACGGCGCACGTCGGCCCCAGCGTGTACGACGAGGCACGCATCCGGGAGCGCGCGCGCATGATCGGCCGGGGCATCGCCGCGCGCCGGCAGCGCCTCCCGGACGAGACGCTCTTCGTGTACCAGCCGCATGCGCAGTCGGGCGAG
>Ga0116141_10001920_pt1 | contig 17920 bp, 14 predicted proteins | sample AD_UKC097_MetaG_FD_89744 | JGI IMG/M metagenome (GOLD analysis project Ga0116141, IMG submission 89744) | Active sludge microbial communities of municipal wastewater-treating anaerobic digesters from USA - AD_UKC097_MetaG | ecosystem: Engineered > Bioreactor > Anaerobic > Digestate | place: USA...
GCTGAGTGGGTATCTTGAATTCCTTTGCCAGCGTTTCAATGGAAAGGCCGGCGATCTCTCTCAATTCGCGGATCCTCATCGCAATTTGATGGATTTTTTCAAGCATGATTCAATTCTTCCTTTCTTATCAGAGATTGGAGAACCATTTTACCCTGAATATTTTCGACTGAAGTTTTCCGTCCCCATAGTCTGTTTATTCTTTTGCTGTCAAGTTTTTTTAAGGAGCCGAAAAGCCTTTCCGGATGACTTTTCTTCCTTTCCACGGAGGCGTTTTGTTTTCTCCGATTTTCCGGAGTCACACTTAATCTATTTAAATTAAAAGAAAAATAATTTGACAATTTTGTTTTTCAGATATAAAAAAATTTCATTAACTAATTTAAATCGCCTTCATATTTTGTATTAAATTTTTGCGACCAACCGGTGCGCGCGCCGCAAATTAGCGGGCAAATGTTCGTTTCCGTCCAAAAATGGTTACTTTCGAAATCCTCTTAACCGCCGCCGGGATCATTTTTTCGACATGCCGTCAACGGAAAACGCATTTGGCGACATCGACTTTTCAAGGCAATGATTCACTCGTGCCGCCAAACCGGCTGCGGCAAGCCGCGGGGAATGCGCTTGCTGTTGCGGTTCAAACGGGAGTTTCCGGATCGCCTCGATTTCGCCGATACCGTCATTGATAAACCGACTTAAAATCCCGGCGTTTCGGCCATGTTTCGGGTTGACGATTCCGGTATCGAAAAAGTAAAAACATATAAAGATATCCGCATCGGCTCGAACGGTGGGCCGAGGATTAAATATAACCTTCAACCCGGGAAAGCTCGTGTGACTTCCAAAGCGGTCGGGCACTTTCCCGCCACCAAACCAAATGAGGAGGGCGTACCATGCAAAATGCACCGATTTTAACGGACAAAAAGGATGGGATCGGTTTTATTACCCTGAATCGTCCCGAAGAAAGAAACACCTTTAATGTTCCATTTGCCAGGGAATTAAACGATGCCCTGAAGAATCTGGATCAAGACGAGGCGGTTCGGGTCATCGTGATCCGGGCGGCAGGGAGCCATTTTTCCACCGGAATCGCACTCACCGAGTTCAAGGATAAAACCTGCAAGGAATACCGGGAGTTTATCAAACGGATGGATGAGCACAATCACACCATCGCCCGGATGAAAAAACCCGTCATTGCCTCGGTAAAAGGACTTGCCATTGCAAACGGCGCCGGACTTGCATTCGCCTGTGATCTGACGGTGGCGGCGGAGGACGCGAAGTTCGGAACAACAGCGATCAATGTCGGATTGATCTGCCTGGGTCCCGCAGCCCCGCTGGCCCGGCTGGTCGGGCGTAAAAAAACGCTTGAAATGGTTTTGACGGGAGATATGATCTCCGCCGAGGAAGCCGAAAGGCTCGGGCTGGTAAATAAGGTCGTACCGGCGGATCAGCTTGAAAAAGCAACCCTGGAACTTGCCGAAAAACTTGCGAATAAAAGCCCGCTGGCATTGCAAACAGGAAAAACCGGCATCTATGCCATGTCCGATCTTCCGTATCATCAGTCCCTGGACTATCTGAGCGAGCTGTTTGCTTCTCTCTGCATGACCGAGGATGCGCTGGAAGGGGTCCGGGCGTTTCAGGAAAAGAGAAAGCCGGTCTGGAAGGGACGGTAGCATACACAGGAAAATAAATGGAGAAAAATGGAAAATGGGTATTATCGAGCAAGCAAAAACGGATGGTTTGATTTTTGACGGCGCGATGGGCACGATGCTGATTTTCGAAGGTCTGAAAGGCGGAAAGGCATCGGAATTCTGGAATCTTGAAAAACCGGACGTACTACGGAATATACATAAAAAATATTTTGATGCGGGTTCGGATGTAGTAACGACCAATACCTTCGGCGCGTCCTCGATCAAACTCGCGAGAGCCGGTCTCGGCGAACAGTTTTCGGAAATCAACGAAACCGCCGTGAGGCTGGCGAAGTCCGTGGCCGGCAAAGGAAAATACGTGGCCGGAGACATCGGCCCGACCGGAGAAATCCTTCAGCCGTACGGAACGCTGAGCGTCTCGCAGGCCGTGGATTGTTTTGCCGAACAAGCCGATTGCCTCACCCGTGCCGGTGCGGACCTGTTGATCATCGAAACCATGTTCGATGTCAATGAATCGATACTGGCGATCCGGGGCGTCCGGTCGGTTTCTTCCCTCCCCATTTTCGCGACCCTCACCTTTAAGGAAACAAAAACCGGTTTCGCCACGGTGATGGGCAACCGGGTGGAAGAAAGCATGACGGCGCTGGTTGAGGCCGGAGCGAGCGCGGTGGGGGCAAATTGCACCATCGGCAGCGATGCCATGATACGGCTGGCCGAACGGATTCGGGAAAGCGTTGAGGTTCCGGTGATTGCTCAACCCAATGCGGGAAAGCCGGAAACAAAAGGGGCGGACGTCATCTATCCGGAAGATATGGAATATTTTTCTGATAACATCAAAAAGATCAAAGCCTTGGGAGTAGAAATCGTCGGCGGATGCTGCGGCACCACCCCGGACTATATCCGGCGGATCGCCGAAAAAATCCGGTAGGATCCGCCGATAAAAATACGAAGCCGTCGATTCGGAAAGGAATCGCGCATGCCCGACAATGTCAACTCCGTGCAGGATTTAAGCCATGAGGATACGGCCCGTTTTGTTCTGGATCTGTTTCATCGGATCATTATCCACTATGCCCTTTGGTTCACCGAGGTCAGGCATCAAATGGGGATGGAAAAGGCGCTGGAGGTTCTGAAAACCGCTTCCGAGAAAAGCTATGCCGTTCAAATGAACCGGCTGTCAAAAATCCTCGGATTTCGAATGGAAAAAAATATACCCGAACCGATGCTCAACATGTCGCGGGAATCCCTTCTCAAACTTCTGAAAGGTGTGGCCGTCAACTGGCTTGCCAATGACGGGGTTTGGTTTCAGGCGGTGGAATTCACCAGCGGAATGACGGATGCAAAGCGCTGCAACGATTCCTGCTGGGCGCATTTTTCCCCTTTTGAGGCATGGTCGATCAAAAAGTTTTTAGGTCTCCCGGACAATCCCGGTCTCGACGGTTTGAAGAAAGCGCTTAATTTTCGTCTTTATGCCGGCATCAACGTGCAATCATTTATCGAAGAAGGGAGCGCCGGTTTCCTGTTTCAAATGAATGAGTGCCGGGTTCAATCCGCTCGGAAACGCAAGGGACTTGACGATTATCCATGCAAATCCGGAGGGATGGTGGAATACAGCTATTTCGCGAGAACGATCGACGAACGGATCCGCACGGAGTGCGTCGGATGTCCGCCGGATGAGCATCCGGATGCGTGGTATTGCTGCTGGCGTTTTACAATCGACAAGGAGAAAGACTCGAATGAAAGCAATGGTATTGAAGGGGATCCGCGATCTGAGAAAAAACAGGAACCCCCTGGACCTGGTTCATCTGCCGGATCCCGTTCCGAAAGATAAAGAAATTTTAGTAAAGGTATCCGCATGCGGGGTTTGCCATACCGAACTGGACGAAATCGAGGGAAGGACGCCGCCGCCTCGATTTCCCGTTGTTCTCGGGCACCAGGTCGTCGGCCGGGTCGAGAAAACCGGCCCGGGGGCAAATGCTTATCAGATCGGCGACCGGGTTGGAGTCGCCTGGATATATTCGGCCTGCGGAAAATGCAAATATTGTCTCGGCGGCAATGAAAACCTGTGTGAATCGTTCCGGGCGACCGGCCGGGACGCCGACGGAGGGTATGCCCAGTATATGACGGTTTCCGAAGATTTCGCTTATAAAATTCCGGAATCGTTTTCGGATTCGGAAGCCGCGCCCCTTCTGTGTGCCGGTGCGATCGGTTACCGGTCCCTGCGCCTGACCGGAATCCGGGATGGCCGGAACCTGGGACTTACCGGGTTTGGAGCCTCCGCTCACCTGGTTCTAATGATGACGCGGCACAGGTATCCGAACAGCCGGGTGTATGTTTTTGCCCGAAGCGAAAAAGAACGGCATTTCGCCAGGGAACTCGGCGCGGTGTGGGCGGGAGCAACCGAAGACGAGTCGCCCGAAAAGCTGCACGGTATCATCGACACCACGCCGGCATGGAAACCGATCATTGAAGCCCTGAAAAATTTGGAAAGCGGCGGCAGGCTGGTTGTCAATGCCATTCGTAAAGAGGAAAGAGACAAGGACGAACTCCTGAAACTGGACTATCCGGCTCATCTCTGGCTGGAAAAGGAGATAAAAAGTGTCGCCAATGTCGCCAGAAGAGACGTGTCGGAATTTCTGGAGCTGGCCGCGGAAATCCCGATCAAGCCGGAGATTCAGGAATTCTCCCTGGAGGAAGCAAATCAGGCGCTGCTCGAACTGAAGGATAAAAAAATCCGAGGAGCCAAGGTCCTCCGGGTGGATTGACATTCCACCCGGGAAAGATACGCGGCCGGATGATCCATGGGAATCGGCCTGCCGGGATAGAAAAATCGCCCGGGATCCGGATTCCCGGATTTTCTTATCTGGTTGTTTTCTGTCGGGTCAAGCTGTCTGAATTCCAGGAAATCCGGTCTCTTGAGGGTTCCTTGCGCAACTCGCATCCTTGACGTCCGCAAACCGGGCAATCCGGATCCTCGCATGGATCCAGATGAATCAGGATGCTTCCGTTCCCTCCGAAATAATCATTCAGCAGATTTTCCAGCTTCTTGGATTCGATATGCGCCTCTTCGAGGGTGAAGTCGCGCGGGAGTGTCAGGTGCATATCGATGTGAACGAGATACCCGGAGCGCCAGGCCCTGAGCTGGTGGATATCAATCCATTGTTCCTTGTGGTATCGGCTGATTAAATTGGAAATTTCTTCGAGAAGCTCCGAGTCCGATGCATCCATGAGCCCGGCAAAGGATTGCCGGACCAGTTTTGTCCCCGTCACGATGATATTCAACCCCACGATACAGGCAATCGTTCCGTCCAGCCAGTACCAACCGGTTTGACGAACTAACAGAAGACCGAGCAACACTCCTCCGGACGTGTACACATCGGTCAAAACATGCTTGCCGTCGGCGGTAATGACCAGTGAACGGGTTCGTTTTCCTGTCCGCACGAGGAATATCCCCAATATGAAATTGGCCAAAGTCGCAGCCAGAAGAATGATCAGACCATCCTGAAGATCCGGCAGTTCTCGCGGGAAGAAAATTTGAGAGATCCCGGTTTTAAGGATTCCCAGCGATGCAAGGATAATCAGCGCCCCTTCAAAACCGGCCGAAAAGTATTCAATTTTCCCATGCCCGTAAGGATGACATTCATCCGGCGGTTTGGCCGCGAACAGGATGCTGCCGAGGGCAAAGGCGCCGGCCACCACATTGATGATGGATTCCAAGGCATCCGATAAAATAGCGGAAGAATCGGTAAGATAATACGCGTAAAATTTAAAGGCCATCAAGAACGCACCCGCGAAAAAGGAAATACTGATGGCGATCAATCGCGTCTTTAAATAACCTGCTTCCACTCCTTTTATTTTGTTTTTAATTTTCAACAAGGTACTTATGAAATTCGGGAGGTTGATCGTTAAAAGATGAGACCTTACCTGAGGATTTTTTCAGAGATCTTCAGGATAACGCGTTCCATCGAAATCGGCACGGTTTCACCGACGGAGCCGGAGCGATCCGGGACGCCTATTTCCTGAGCTTCCGATCGGGACCCGCTGGATGCTTGAATCATCATATTACCAGCTTTTGTCAGCGACGTCATTGACATTTTGGATGAGAATGCCGGTAGGCGCAAGCATCGGAAATATTCCGGAGCACGGGTACCATGAGAGAAACCGAATCGTCGGACCGTGGACCCTCGAAAACAAAACGATGGGGCCTAAACGGCATTCCCGAAGAAAGATAAGCATGGTTTGAAAAATCATTTTTTACCGGCCGGGGGTTTTTCATCAATCAACAGGGCATCCGCATGGTCCGCGGATTTTAAACAGGAAGGACTTTAAAACCGGGCTAAACGGTCTCCGCCGCGGAAAGTCGGTGATCATCATGCAATGCGAGTTTTTCTTCATTCAAACAGCCCAGTGTAATCTGAAGGGGTTCTCCCCGACGAGCCGCCATCCGAAACCAGTTTCTGATTTCCTCATGCAGACTTTCTTCCCCCACGCCCTTGGAGGCCCGATCGGTTTCCATAGAATGATCCATCCTCCCCGAGTTAATGAATGTCCAGTCGATATCCTTCCGGGAAACGATTCCGGTGTGCCCGCGGGTGGGAGTTGAAAATGAAAGAATATAACCGTTTTTAAGAAGCGGCTCCATTTCCTGTATGACTTCGCGGGCCTGAGCGTCCGAATTCCGGATGCCGTTTATCGACCGGAAATAAACCTGGGAGCCGGAGGCGGCGATGAGACCTTCGCCATTCAGGCAGGCGTTTTCCGGGAGTCCTTTTTCAGCCGCCATCCGGACAAGCCGCTGTGCCAGCCCACCGATTCCCCGGTAACGGATTCCCAAATCCTTTAAACCTTCGACCAGCAGTTCATAACAATTAATTTCCTCGTAGGGTTTTCCTAAATATTGCTTTACAGCGCCGACCAGTCTTTCCGAGATGGAATCCGTATCGTCGACCGGCCCGGATTCGGTTCCGCGGGATGGCCGGTCGATTTTTACGGTGGTATGAACCGGTTCGGGAGGCGGGAGCCCGGATTGGCGGTTCCATCGTATCTCTAATGTCTTTGGATCCAGGTAAACGTTGGCCCCGGATTGGACACGGGTGTATGGTTTGCCGCGGTTTTGCTCGGAATGGATGATATTCCAGCAGTTTTTTCTGTATACCGGATGCCGGATCAAGAGATTGGAAATCGTCGGATTTTCTGGTGAAATGGTGCCGAGAACCACCGCTCCGTCCGGTATCACAGATCCGGATTCCACCGAACCCGTCACCTCCGCTCCGCGTTCGCAAGACGGAGTGAGAGCGTCGGATTGCCCGCGGAGAACATTTGAAAAATCCGCGCCTTGCATCCGATGTTTCCCTGAAAACGGTTCATTCTGTATGACTCTTGCCTCGATTGGATGTGCCCGCATCAGTCGCTCCCTCCTCGTTTTTTACCGGTTCTCGGAATCAGGGCTCACTTTTTACCGGAATGCAATTTAGCAAATTTCATACCAAATAACGGCAATCAAGGATCCGCCGGACCGGCCGAAACCGCCGGATGGAACCGTAAATAAAACGTTTACGGTCGATCCTCTGCTTAAAAAATCAGTGGCGGATCGGCGCGAAATGAATTGGAATATCCGGATTCCATACCAAAAAAGAAAGCAATACAAACGGTCAAAATCGAAAAAACGACGGGCAAGCGTCAAACTCTTGACTGTTACACCCGATGCTCCAGCACCGGAAAATGATGTCGGTTTCTTCGGAGGTTTCTTCTCCGCCGCCTTGTTTTTCGGCAGAATCCTTTATCACGCAAGGTCGCAAAGAGGCAAAACAGAAAAAATCAAATTTTTGAGGATTTTCCTCCGATTTTCTTTTCGCTTCCCCGGGCGGACGAAGTGAATAGGGTGTCGGGTAAAAAAGCGATAACGCACGATCAAAACGAGTGGAGGCACCGGTACCCTTTTACCGGCGGATCAGAACATCCCGATCACCCTCCCCGTTTCAACATCGACACTGATTCTCCTGAAAGCGGGATTGGAACCCGTACCCGGCATAAGGCTGATTGAACCGGCACAGGGGCAGAGAAACCGGGCACCGGAATAAATCAATATATCGCGAATCGGCAGGATCCAGCCTTTGGGAACCCCTTTTAAAGCCGGTTCGTGGCTCAGGCTCAGGTGGGTTTTGACCATCACGGTTGCGTAATCATGATACCGGGGATCATTTTCCAGCATCCTGGCCTTGGCTTCCGCTTCGGGATACCATGCCACACCGTCGGCCCCGTAGACCCGCCTTGCGATTAATTCGACTCGATCCCGCAGTTTGGTATCCATGGGATAAAGAAAATCAAAATCATTGCCGTCATTGCATGCATCCAAAACAGCGTCGGCGAGTTCCAAAGCACCGTCTCCTCCATACAGCCAATGACAGGACTCGGCGCAGCGCGCGCCGGCCGTTTCGGCGGTTTTTCCGACAAGCTCGATCTCCGCGTCCGTATCGGTGGGGAAACGATTGATGCAAACCACGGGATTGATCCCCGACATGCGAATCGTCTGAATATGATGAACCATGTTTTCAAGCCCTTTTTCGACCAGGGACAAATCTTCTTTGGTGTATTCATCGGGAAGCGCCAGGCCCGAAACCACCTTCGGACCTCCGCCGTGCATCTTGAGTGCCCGGATCGTTGTCGTTAAAACCGAAACATTCGGTTTCAGTCCGCTGTGTCGGCACTTTACGTTCCAGAATTTTTCGAATCCGATATCGGCGGCAAAACCGCTTTCGGTAACGTGATAATCAAACATTTTCAAACCGATGCGGTCGGCAATGATGGAGGATTGGCCGATTGCAATGTTGGCGAACGGACCGGCATGCACCATGCAGGGCTGGTACTCGACCGTACTCATCAGCGTCGGATTGATGGTATCGCGCATCCAGGCCGTCATGGCACCGCCGACTTCCAGATCTCCGGTGGTTACGGGATTGCCGCTTTTATCAAAGGCAACCGTGATCTCGTCCAATCGTTTTCTCAAATCCGCCAGATCCCTGGCGATGGCCAGGATGGCCATGCATTCGGATCCGACGGCGATACCGAACTTCGAGGACATGGTAAAACCGTCGTAACGGCCCCCGATACCGATGATGATATTTCTCAACGCCTGGGCGCAGAAATCCATCACCCATCCCATCTCCACCCGCGTGGGGTCGATGTCCAGGCGCCGCATGCCGGTGAGCCGTTTGAGTTGTTCGTCGTTGTAATTGCGTTCATGCTGCATCCGTGCGGTGAGCGCCGTCATGGCCAGGTTGTGCGCGTTCATGATGGCGTTGATATCACCGGTCAATCCCAGTGAAAACTCGGTCATCGGAATAATGAGGGAATTGCCGCCGCCGGCGGCGGTCCCCTTTACATTCATGGTCGGCCCCCCCGAAGCCTGCCGCAAGGCGCCGCCGACCCTTACCCCCCGTTTGCCCAGGCCTTGTATCAGGCCGATGGAGGTGGTGGTTTTCCCCTCCCCCAGAGGGGTCGGAGTAATGGCGGTCACTTCAATGTATTTTCCGTCGGACTTGTTCCCCAGGCGGTTCATAATTTTCATGAAATCCAGCTTGGCAAGCCGGCCCATGGGAAGCACTTCATCTTTTTCCAGATCCAGTCTCTCTCTCCAGTCTTCCGGCGTCGGCATGTTTTCTTCCGCTGCCTCGGAAATTTGCCAATCGGCCATTTCTAACGGATTGTAAGCCATGTTCCTTCTTTACCAAATCTGTGGGTTGTTAAAATGAGATTTTTTTGCCCGGGATGGGCCTCTGCCGGTTGCATTCTTTTATCGGATGTCCGTTGGTTTCGCTTACGAAACAGGGGAAGACACAAGAAATTCTCCAGGAAGATCCCTGAGTTTTCATTTTCAGTGCCTTAGCGGCTTTGCCCGAACGGGTTTTCGTTGGCCCTTTATAAAACGCATAGGCCATGCAAGCCGATGGACTTCCGAGCGACGAAATCATAAATGTGGAATTTAACGTGCGGGTTCTGATTTTGCAAGGAATATATGACAGGTTCGGGGATTCTTTAATTGAAACAGACTTCAGAAAAATACCTCCATCCGGTCGAAAATCCGCCGAAGGACTCTCTGAAATTAGATCCCGGGTTGCGGATGCGACCATGCGACGGACGTTTCTCATTTAAAAAAACGGAATCCACCGGATTTATAACTGATTTAGACGGTAATAAAACCCTCGCCTTTTCATTAATTCATCATGTCCCCCCGTCTCGATGATCCGGCCCCGATGAAGAACAATAATCCGGTCGGCATTTCGGGCCGTGGCGAGTCGGTGGGCCACCACGATCGATGTCCGGTCTTTCATCAGATTGGAAATGGCTTCCTGGATGGCCTGCTCCGTTTCCGAATCAACATAGGATGTGGCTTCATCCAGCAGGATGAGATCCGGATCGCCGGCAAACGCTCGCGCGATGGATAACAGCTGCCGCTGTCCGCTTGAGATCGAGCCGCCCGCCTCCGACAGTCCGGTATCCAGGCCGGCGGGAAATCGATCCACAAAAGATTTGCAGTTTGAAATTTTCAGAATCCGTTCCATTTTACAATCGGAAATATCGCCATTGCCCTGAACGATGTTTTCCCGTATGGTTCCGGCAAACAGGAATGGGTCCTGGGTGACCAGCGCCATCCTCGATCTCGCGGCGGAAATTTCCATTTCATTGATGGGAATGCCGTTCAGAAGAATCCGTCCGGACGTGGGGTCATAAAATCGAAGAATCAGGTTGATCAGGGTTGTTTTTCCGGACCCCGTCGGACCGACCACAGCTATTTTTTCACCCCGATGAATGCGGAGGGACACGTTTTTGAGTACGGTTTCATGGGCGACATAAGCAAATGAAACATCCTCAAATACGATATCATTGATCCGATCCGGCGCGGACGTAACGGATATCGGCGCATCGATTCCTTGCGGCAGCACGTCCTGATTATCCAGGATCAAAAAGATCCGTTCGGCCGATGCCATTGCATTCTGCATGATATTATATTTTTCGGCGATGTCCCGTATCGGCTGGAAAAACATTTTCACGTAGGCGATAAAGGCCACGAAAGCGCCCAGGCTCAAACTTCCTCCAATGACCTTGCCGCCGCCGTAATAAACAAGGATGGCAACGGCGGTAACCCCCAGAATTTCGATCACCGGCATGAAGACCGCGAAAACATGAACCTGCCTCATTCCCGCCAGGTAGTTCTCGTGGTTCAGTTCGGCGAAATCCTGATAATTCTCCGCCTCCCGTCCGAAAAGCTGAAGCACTTTTATCCCGGTTATGGTTTCCGAAAATTTTGTATTGATCTCGGCGATTTTTATTCTCAAGTGGCGGAACGCATCCCGGGCCTGCCTGGAATAATGAATGGATGCAAACAGAACCAGGGGAAGCACGGTAAAGGTTACCAGCGCCAGTTTCAGACTGATGCCCAGCAACACGACAGCGATGCCGAGAAGCAGGAAAAGATCCTTGAAAACAAAGGTGATAATGGAAGTAAACAGTTCATTCATGTTCTGAACGTCATTGGTAACGCGCGTTACGAGCCGCCCGACGGGATTTCGGTCAAAAAAGGAAACCGAAAGATCCTGGATATGACGGAAAAGCTTTATCCTTAAATCGTTCATGATCATCTGGCCGGCGTATTCCATCATCATGACCTGAAAAAAATTAAGACTGAAATTGGCAAGAACGATAACCAAAAAAATCCCGGCAACAAAACAAACGCCCTCGAGGTCTCCTCTGCGCAAGGAGAATAAATCCGATCTTTCTATCTTTGACAGATCGTCATAGCGGATGACGACCGAGGACCCGTCCGTCGTGAACAGGTCCGGATACTTCCGGAGGATCGGCCCGATCCCGACATCCGTCGCATCAACCGTCAGGTACCTGGTTTTTTCTCCGGGAGAGGTTTTTTCCGTCGAATCGATATTCGGGACAATGTATCGGTCGATGGCGATTTTGGTAAGATATGGAATCGACAGTTCCAGCACGGTGATGACGATCACGAGAAAAATCGAGCAAAGAAGCAATAACCGATAAGGTCTGGAAAACGGGTACAGGCGTTTCAACGTTTTGAAATCATAGGGCTTGCCCAGGGCATGTTCCTCGAAGTATCCGAAATCACTGTGCATGTAATTTTTCTTCCACTTCCTGCAGACGAAACGTTCTTGCGTAGTACCGGTTGGACGCCATCAGTTCCGGATGGGTCCCGGATTCGGTGATGCAGCCGTCATCGAGCACGATGATTGGATCGGCGAAAGAGACGGCGGAAAGCCGGTGCGAGACAATGACGAGAGTCCGGGTGCCTGCCATTTGCCGAATGTTTTTTACGATCGCGGCCCCTGTTTCCACATCCACCTGACTGATCGGGTCATCCATGATTAAAAGCGGCGTTTTCAGCAGCAGGGCGCGGGCAAGGGCAATCCGCTGCTTCTGGCCTCCGGACAGCATCACGCCCCGTTCTCCCACAACCGTTTCAAAAGCATTCGGAAAGGTTTGGATGGTCTCGTAAACAACCGCCTTTTCGGCGGCTTCTTCCACATCCGACATTCGAATTTTTTTATGACCGAAGGTGATATTTTCCCGGATGGTCCCGGCGAATAAAAAAGGCTCCTGGGGCATAAAGGAGATCCGCGATCGGAGATCGCGGATATTGATCTTGCGGATATCGATTCCGTCGATGAGAATGCGACCCCCGGACACATCATAGAGCCTGGGAATGAGGCTCAAGATGGTTGTCTTGCCGCTGCCCGGCGGACCCACGATGCCCAGGATGCCGCCCGACTCCAGTTTCATATCGATTGCGGAAAGGACCCTCGGTCCGTCCGGCCCATAAGAAAAAGAAACGGAATCAAAAACCAAATCCCTCTTGAAACTCCGAATTTTGATTGCGCAGGGCGCATCTTGGATCGCCGGCCGGGTTTTCAGAATCCGGTCGATCCGGTCGAGGGATGCGGCACCCCTTTGAATCAGATTGGTCACCCAGCCCATCGCCATCATCGGCCAGCCAAGAAGACCGATATAGCTGATGAATGCAACGAAGTCACCCGCCGTGATGACGCCGCCGATGGTTTGCCTCCCCCCCAGAAAAAGCACAATGACGAGGCTTAGATGGGTAAAAAAAATCATCAGGGGGAAAAAGGAGCCGGTAATCCTTACCAGCTTGATATTCCGGTCGACATAATCATTGGATATCGCTTTCAGCCTGGCGGTCGAATCTTTTTGCCGGTTGAAGGCTTTGATGATGCGGATCCCCGCAAACCGCTCTCTTGCCGCCTCGGTCAAATCGGAAAATGACGCCTGAACATCCTGGTAGAGACGATGCATTTTTTTACTGAAAAACCGCGTACCCAATGCAATAACGGGCATTGGGATGAGCGCGAAAATCGTCAGCCGGATATTGATGTAAGCCATGAAACCGATTGCCGCGGCACCGAGCACGACGGCATCGGTAAGCGCAACGATTCCCATACCTACCGCCATGCGGATATTCTGAACGTCATTGGTCGCATGCGCCATCAGGTCACCGGTTTTCACCCCGTCGAAATAGGAGGCGGAAAGGCTTTGCAGATGCCCCAGAAGTGTGTTGCGGAGGCCTTCTTCGATCCTTCGCGATGTTCCGATGAGGCAACGCCGCCAGCCGTATCGAAACAATCCCATGATCAAAGCGATCCCGAGGATATAAAGCGCATAAGACAGCAGTTTCATTGAATCGATCCGAAAATCGGTCAGGTCATCCACTGCCCATTTTATGACGCGTGGAATAAAAAGCTGAAGAAAATCAACGCCGATCAGGCAACAGAGGCCCAAGGAAATCAGAAACCGGTTTTCCTGAAAATATGGTTTGAGTAAGTACAGAGATTTCATAATGGTTTTCCGAAAGCGAATTTTCTATATCATTTCAAAACCCGCCATCGGGTTTAGGATCCGGGCGGGGAGAAAGGTTCAATCTCGGGAATACCTTTCGTATTTTGAGGAATAAACGTCTCTCCCCGACACGGAGATCGGGCCCGGGGAGAAGTTTTGGAATCGCTTATAGAATCCGAACATGAAAAAAGCTTGTTATACCAAAATCAACCATTGGTCAAACCGGTAAAAAAACAAAAAATATCAACCTCCAACTTCGTTGACTTTCTCGAGGCGGGTTGTTATTGTCGAAACTTATGGAAGCAGGTAATATCGTCGAATATATCGACCGGCAGAAAATCATATGCGCCGTTGTCCTGGAAGTTAAAAAACAGCGGGTGAGGCTCCTTGCGGAAAATGACCGCGAGATCATCCTTTCTCCAAACCGCCTGTCGCATGTCTGCAATAGCCGTCTGGATCTCTCCAAAAGTAAAAACAAGCTGGTCGAAGCCCTTAATGAAATCATCCAAAGGCGCACCGCCCTGATATCGCAAATTGATCTCAAAGAGTTATGGGATGTTTTAAGAACGGAACAGGAATGGATCGATCTTTCCATGATGACGGCCTTGTGCTTCCCGGACAAACCGAATTGCGACCATGAATCCGCGGTGATTCGAGCATTTTTCAAAAACAGACTTTATTTCAAATTCAAGCCGGACAAGTTTTTCCCCAATTCGGAAGATGAGGTAGAACGCATCTCCGCTCGGGCCAGAGAAAGCGCCCGGAAAAATCAGCTGATTGAAGAAGGGAGTCAATGGCTGAAGAGCGTTTTTCACGGCGCCAAGCCATGCTTGCCGGACGATAAGATGGAAATTGTCGAAATGATCCAATCCTTCTATCTTTTCGAGAAGGAAAGCAAGCACTACGCACCGTGCAAAACGATGTTCGACAAAGCAGGAATTGATGACGGCGAAGCGGTTCTCAAGATTCTGATCAAGCTCGGCGTTTGGGATCCGAACGAAAACGTCGATCTTCTCCGAATGAAAATTCCAACCTCTTTTCCGGCGGAGGTACTGGAAAGCGCCACCGAGCTGATCGGCTCTCCCCTGCTGATTTCCGCAAGCAACCGGCGTGAAAATCTGACATCGCTCCGGCTAATGACCATCGACGGCCAGTCAACCCTTGATTTTGATGACGCGTTGAGCATTGAAACCGTCGGTGATCACTATCGGCTGGGGATTCATATCGCCGATGTCGGGCACTTTATAAAAAAGGGGGACGTTTTTGACGAGGAAGCGCTCCTCCGGGGCAGTTCGATCTATATGCCCGATCGGAAAATACCCATGCTCCCGCCCTGCCTGGCCGAAGATCTTTGCAGCCTCCGGGCCGAAAAATTGCGCCCCGCCATCAGCGTCATGGTGAATCTGAGCCGAACCGCCGACATCATCGATTACGAAATCTTTCCGAGCCTGATCTGTGTAAGCGATCAGCTCACCTATTACGATGTCAACATGATTGCGGATCATGAAAAAGAGATCGGTATTCTTGTCGGCATCGCGGAAAATTTCAGAAGAAAAAGATTGTTTCAGGGAGCTGTCCATATATCCCTGCCGGAAATTAACATCTGGGTGGATGAAAAGGGGAATCCCGCGATCAGCCGGATAAACCGTGAAAGCCCGGGAAGGATGCTGATTTCGGAAATTATGATTATGGCCAACTGGCTGATGGCCGGTTTTTTGGCAAAACATGAGGTTCCGGCCGTCTTTCGATCTCAACCGGAACCCAGGGAACGATTATATCCGGAAAATGAGGGCACGATCTTTCAAAACTGGATGCAGCGTAAGCTGTTGAACCGTTTCGCGCTGACCCACCAGCCGGAATCTCATTCCGGTCTCGGATTGGATGCCTATGTGACGGCGACCTCTCCGATCCGAAAATACTTTGATCTTGCGACCCAGCGTCAAATAAGGGCAATCCTCGGATTGGAGAATCCATACACCGCGGATGAAATCAGGCGGTTGATTCAGATGCTGGACCTTCCAATGAGCTGCGTATCAAAGATTCAATTCAATCGGCACAGATACTGGTTATTGAAATACCTCGAGGGGAAAATCGGGCAAAAAGAAGTGGCTCTCGTGCTTTCCAGGCGCAGAAATGGTTATCAGGTTCTTCTCACGGAATATATGCTGGAATGCTGTCTTCCTTTAAATGGTGTATCCCTGAAACCCGAGGACCTCGTTCAGGTAACGATACAAAACGTGAATGCAAGAAAGGACATCGTTTCCGTTTACATGGGTTAAAATGATCCGCATTCGGGCGCTTCATGGAAACTTTTCGAATCCTCAAACCGGTATTTATTTCAAAGCCCGAGCTTCTTCACCAGGCCGTCCCAAATTTTTTTTAACGCTTGCCCCGCCTCGCCGTCAGGTTCATATTCAATAACCGTTTTTTCTTTCACCATTGATTGAATGAATACCGGGTCAAAAGGAATGTGCCCCACACAGGTCAACTTTTTCTCTTCGGCAAAGTCTTCGATCTCACGGCTCATCTCCGTATTCAGATCGAATTTGTTGATGCAGACCAGCGCCGGAATATTGAAAAAGTCGGCCAGCTGAATCACGCGTTGCATGTCGTGTTTTCCGGAAACGGTGGGTTCGGTCACGATAAGCACCGCGCTGGCCCCGCCGATGGACGCAATAACGGGACAACCGACTCCCGGAGGGCCGTCGGTTAAAATCAGACCCAGGTTTTTTTCTTCTGCGATCTTTCTTGCCTCCCGGCGAACCAGGGATACCAGCTTTCCGGAATTTTCCTCCGCAATACCGAGTCTCGCATGAACCATGGGACCAAACCGGGTATCGGAAATATACCATTCACCGCAAGTGTTCACAGGAAAATCGATCGCTTTTTCCGGGCAAAAATAGACGCAAACCCCGCATCCTTCACAAGAAACGGGATCCACTTCAAAATGTTCGCTGATTGCTTCAAATTTGCATAAATCGCGGCATAAACCGCATTGGATGCACTTGTCACGGTTGATACAGGCCGTATGGCCCGACTGGAAATCATGACGTTTCCGGATTCTCGGTTTCATGATCAGATGGAGATCGGCTGCGTCCACGTCTGCGTCACAGAGAACCTTTTTTTCCGCAAGGGATGCAAAAGCGGCCAACAGACTGGTCTTCCCCGTTCCACCTTTTCCGCTGATGATGACCAGTTCTTTCATACCCCTGCTCCCGGGTTGTTCGCCAGTCTTTTAATATTCTGAAGGAGCGCTAAAAATTTTTCTTTCCATTCCGGCATCACCTTCACGATCATCTCTCCCCTTGAGTAGGCCACCGCGATTCTTTTGTCGAAAGGAATTTCCATGAGTATCGGAAGACCTTGCTCGTCCGCATATGACCTGACTTTATGATCTCCCATATCCGACCGGTTGATGATCAATCCGCAGGGGATGTCAAGGACCCTTACCGCACCGACCGCCAGTTCCAAATCGTGGAGTCCGAAAGGCGTCGGTTCGGTAACGAGCACAACAAAATCCGTGTCTTTCATCGCGGCGATCACGGGACAGGATGTACCGGGAGGCGCATCAATGATGGTCAATTTATCCGGCCGGGTAAAGGAGCGTACTTTTCGGATCAGGGGAGGGGACATCGCCTCTCCGACTCTTAATTTTCCGTGGATGAATTCGATTCCGTTACAAAAACCTTTCTGAATGATACCGAGTTCCCGGGCGCCTTCGGTAATGGCGCCTCTGGGGCACACCGCCATGCATCCGCCACAGCTGTGACAGAGCTCGGGAAAGGTTAACACGGTTTCGCCGATCCTTACGATGGCTCTGAACCGGCAGATCTCATCGCATTTTCCGCAAAGATCGCACTTGTCTTTATCCACCTCCGGAACGGATGCCGTCACAAGAAGCGTTTCATCAAATTTTGGATGGAGAAACAGGTAAGCGTTCGGTTCCTCAACGTCACAGTCCAGCAACTGAACGCCGGTGCCGATGGAAAGCGCAAGATTTGTGGCGACCGTGGTTTTACCGGTTCCGCCTTTACCGCTGGCGATACTGATAATCATTTAGGATTTCTTCTTTTCTAACTTTTTAATCCGGGATAAAACCTCTTCCATCTGCTTGCCCAATCGGGAAGCCTGCTCCTTAAGGTCTCTCAACTCCTCATCCTCGGACGCTTCAAAATCTTCCGTCCGAGGCGGTGCATTTTCTCCCGGCATTCTCATACCCCCACCCATGCCTCTGCCGCCGCCCATACCCATACCTCTGCCACCGCCGCCTCGACCGATACCCGTCCCGTAATGAGGAGGCACATTGGCATTCGTAGAAGTAGTAAGAGAGCCGACCTTGTACCTTTCCACAACCTCCCGGACGGTTCCTGCCTGCCCGGCATAAAGCTCAATTCCGGCTGCGGAAAGGGCTTGTA
>Ga0116141_10001921_pt1 | contig 17908 bp, 17 predicted proteins | sample AD_UKC097_MetaG_FD_89744 | JGI IMG/M metagenome (GOLD analysis project Ga0116141, IMG submission 89744) | Active sludge microbial communities of municipal wastewater-treating anaerobic digesters from USA - AD_UKC097_MetaG | ecosystem: Engineered > Bioreactor > Anaerobic > Digestate | place: USA...
AAGGAGACGCAAGAAACAGAGATGACCGTATAGTTATCCACAACCGGGCATCTAAAAACTCGGTTCAGGCCCCTGGTCAAAATTCAATCGGCACGCCTGGTCAATTTTGAATCGGCCCCAACAGTCCACCGTTCCAGATTGGGTGAACTGCCACACCATGCCGCCGCGCTGTCCGGGCTTCAGATGAACTTGATTGGGCTCCTTGTGCACCATCCCCGGGTTCGCTTGCATTTCCTTGGCATGTGCCTTCAAGTCGTCGAGTTGGCCAAGAACCATCTCATGATCGACTTTTCCGTTGTTGCGCACGAAGAAGCGAATGGTCTCTCCCGCTTTCACTTCGATGGCGGACGGCGTGAACCGCATGTCATCGCTGAGTGCAACTTCGACGGTGCGTGAGACCTTCTTGGGATCACCCGGTTGTCCGTACATACCTGCGTGTTCCGCGGCCGTCATGTTTCCGTGCGAAGCGGGCATGCTGTGACCATGGGAGTGGTCGCCGGCGGCCAGTGCAGAGATGGGGAAGATCGCTGCCAGCAGCAGCGAAGTGAACAGGTGCCTATTCATCGAATACTCCAATTCAAATTGCTCAAGTGATGTTTAAAACCAGAAGCTGAGGCCAGCCACCCAACGAGTCTGGCTATCTCGGCCTCCTGACGCCCGCACGAAATCGCTTGTGCGACCGAAGGATTTTTGCCACTCCACGCCAACGTATGGCGCGATCTGGCGCGTGATTTCATAGCGCAACCGCACGCCGGCGGTCGCTGTGCTCAAGCCTTTGCCACGGCCGTTTTCACGGTCGTCCTTGCCGTAGAAGGTCCACTCGGTCCGGGGTTTCAGGATCAACTTCTGCGTCAGGCGCCAGTCGTACTCGCCGTCCAGTCGCAAGGCCGTCCGGCCGCCGTTGCCTAGGTAGGCGGTGGCACTCAAGTCAAACCAGTAGGGTGCGAGGCCCTGGATGCCGGCGGCTAGCCACTCACGGCTTCTTCCAGTGCCTTTGTCGAGGCGCACACCAAGCTGGGTGTCCCAGTACCCAGCGACCGCATGGGCCCACAAGAACTCGGTTCGCGAATCGTGGAGCTTGCCCTTGGCAACCTCACCTTCGGCCTTGACGACCAAGTAATCGAAGTCGCGTCCGAATCGGCCTTGCAGGTCGTAGGAGGTCAAGTTTGAACCCCGACGCGTCCAGACCCGTTCCAAGCGATTCACCCGCAGGTTTCCGAACGCGTGCTGGTCGCCCAGTTCCAAGCGCGTCACCCCTGGGGGAACGTGCTCTCCTGTTCCCCGCTCGAACCCTTCGGAGTACGCGTTGGGGTCGCGAGCGTCCTCTGGAGGGCTCCCGCCTTGCATCTGCATGCTGCCGTGATCCATCGTTGCGGAGTCAGCGATGGGCGTGGACGACGCATCGGGCGTCGCACGTGCTGCTGCAGACTGGAAGGCATCCGGTCCGACTGCGGTTTGAGGACTGCTGTGGCTTTGGTGGCCCTGCGCCAAGACACTTGATCCGCTCGCGAGCAACAGGAGCGTAAGCGACAGGGAGACTGCTTCCGCGAGGGTCGTCGGCGCAAGCCGCCATGAAAATTTGATACCGTTCATGCAACCACCACCTCTCGGAACATACCCATGTCCATGTGGAACATGAGGTGGCAATGCCACACCCAACGGCCCAGGGCATCTGCGGTGACCAGGAAGCTCACGCGCTGTGCCGGTTGAACAGGGATGGTGTGCAGGCGCGCCAGGAATTCACCGCCGGGTGATTCCAGTTCACTCCACATGCCATGCAGATGCATGGGGTGCGTCATCATGGTGTCGTTGTGAAGGATGACTCGTAGCCGCTCCCCATAGCGAAAGCGCAGTGGTTTGCTGTCGGCGAAGGCCAGACCATCGAGCGACCACGTGTAGCGCTCCATGTTTCCGGTGAGGTGAAGCTCCATCTCTCGTTCGGCGCCCCGTGGATCGAGCGGGCCACCAATAGTCTTGAGATCGGCCAGATTGAGCACGCGCCGGCCGTTGTTGCGCAGCCCGACCCCGGGGTCGTCCAGGTTGGTGCGTGGCATGTCCACCCGCATGTCGGTGCCCGGCCCCCACTCTGTGCGCGCATGCCGCACCGTGGTCGATGGCTTGGCCAGGTCGTTGGATGCCGTGCCATGGGCACCGTGGTTCATTCCACTCATGGACCCGTGATCCATTCCACCCATAGCACCATGGTTCATGCCACCCTTGGCACTGTGGTTCATTCCTCCATGGTTTGAGCCAGAGTCGATTTGATGGCTTTGGGTCTGCGCGCCATGACCGCCGCCGTGGTCCATGCCGCCCATCATGTCTGCCATGGTCAACCATTGGACCGTGTCCAGCGCGGGAACCGGCGCACTCAAACCTTGGCGGACAGCCAGCGTGCCGCGGGCGTAGCCAGTGCGATCCATGGATTGCGCGTAGATGGTGTAGACGTCGTCCGTGGGCTGCACCAACACGTCGCAGGTCTGGCCCGGGCCGAACCGAAACTCGTCAACGGTCACGGGTTCCACGTCCTGCCCGTCCATTTGCACCACGGTGAGCTTGAGGCCCGGTAGGCGCACGTCGTAGAAAGTGTTGCCGGCGCCGTTAATGCAGCGCAATCGCACACGCTCACCCCGCTTGAACTGGGCGGTCCAGTTGGCGCCCGGCGCACTGCCGTTGATGAGGTAGCTGAGCACAGTTGAAGACAGGTCTGCCAGGTCGGTTGGGCTCATGCGCATGGCGTTCCACATGTCACGCTCGCGAAGTGCAGCGCTTAGCCCGCTCGTACGCACATCGCGCAGCAATTCACGCATGACGGGACGGTTCTGATTGAACACATCACCCTGCGCCTTGAGCTTGTGGAGTGCACGCATCGGGTCGGTGCCGGTCCAGTCGGACAGCAACACGACATGCTCGCGGTCGGCGCGGATACGCTCGCCATCTCGCGGCTCGACGATCATCGCACCGTAGATGCCTGTCAACTCCTGCATGCCACTGTGCGAGTGATACCAGTACGTGCCGCTTTGCTCCAGCGTATAGCGGTAGGTGAAGGTCTCGCCGGGTGCAATGCCAGCAAAGCTGACTCCGGGCACGCCATCCATCTGAAACGGCAGAATGATGCCGTGCCAATGGATGGAAGCTGTTTCTCGCAAGCGGTTGGTCACCCGGATCGTGACTGTCTCTCCCTCGCGCATGCGCAGGGTGGGACCGGGGAGGCTGCCATTAATGGTGGTGGCGATGCCGGTTCGGCCATCGAAGTTGACGGTGGTTTCAGCCAACGTCAGGTCGAAGTTCGGGCCGCGCAGCTCGGGTGGCGTGCCGGTGCGCGCGGCTACCAAGGTCTCTTGTGACCATGCAGGCAGGTGGCCAAAAGCGCCGAACGCTCCACCAGCCGCCAGCGCCTGCATGAAACGGCGACGGGAGGCTGCCGCACGCGGAGAGTCGGTGGGGGAAGATGAAGAAAATCTCATGACGGTGAGTGTGGTTCCCGCCAGCCGACGGGACACTTACCGCCCAATTACATTTTTGTCATCTTGCGGGCGGCGACGGGGACTGAGGGCACACTTGCGTCGTGAGATGCTGTGGCCATGAAGATACTGATCGTTGAAGACGAGACCAAGACCGGCGACTATCTGCGCCAAGGGCTGACCGAGGCCGGTTACGCGGTCGAATTGGCGCGCAACGGTGTCGATGGTTTGCACTTGGCGCTGACCGACGACCACGACCTGATCGTGCTCGATGTCATGCTGCCGGGTCTAGATGGCTGGCAGATTCTGGGTGCATTGCGCCAGGCTGGAAAATCGATGCCGGTGCTGTTCCTGACCGCACGAGATTTGGTCGAAGACCGCGTCAAGGGCCTGGAGTTGGGTGCGGACGACTACCTGCTCAAACCTTTCGCATTCGCCGAGTTACTGGCTCGCGTGCGGACGCTGCTGCGCCGCAATACGCGTGGTGTGGCCGAGTCCACCGTTCTTGAAGCGGCAGACTTGTCTCTCGACCTGTTGCGCCGCCGTGCCGCCCGTGCCGGCCAGCGCATCGACCTGACGGCCAAGGAGTTTGCGCTGCTGGAACTGCTGCTGCGTCGGCGCGGCGAGGTGCTGCCACGTTCGCTGATCGCATCGCAGGTGTGGGACATGAATTTCGACAGCGACTCCAACGTGGTCGAGGACGCGGTGCGACGCTTGAGAGCGAAAGTCGATGATCCGTTCGATCTCAAACTAATCCAGACCGTGCGCGGCATGGGCTATCTGCTTGACGACGGAACAAGCGAAACGCGATGACAGAGCGCGCCTCGCTCGGAACGCGCCTTACGGTGTTGCTGGCGACAGTGGCAAGCACCGCACTTGCCCTGATGGGTGGCGTCACGTTGTGGGCACTTGACGATCACTTCGAAGCGCAGGACCGCGGCACGTTGCACAGTCACCTGCAACAAGCACGGCAAATGATCGCGCAGGTTGCCGACCAGGCTGATCTCGAAGCGCTGCCGGCGAAGTTCGAGTACGCCTTTGCCAGCCACCACGATCTGGCCGTCCGCTTGGAGGATGCGGCTGGCCTATCCTTGTTCCGTCAGAACGCCATTACGGTGCCGGCCGAATTGCTACGACGCCCGGATGACGCGCATCCCACGACCACGCTGAGTTGGCGCGAGGGGGACCATGCATGGCGAGGCAGCGCCATGCTGATGCCGGTGTCGATGAGCGGTGCGGCTCCTCTCACCGTTGCGATGGCACTCGACATCCACCACCACGAGACCTTCATCTCAAACTTTCGCAAAGCCTTGATCGGCTATGTGTTGTTAACCGCGCTCGGCTGCGCTGTGCTGGCCTGGTGGGCGGTGCGTCAAGGGCTGAAGCCGCTGACAGCGATGCAGGAGAAGGCCGCCCTTATCGGCTCGGGCCAACTCGATGTGCGCATGCCGGTTGATGAAGGTCCAAGTGAATTGGCTGAACTTGCCGCGTCGCTGAACGCGATGCTGGCACGTTTGCAGGGCGCGTTCGAGAGGTTGACGCGTTTTTCATCGGACATCGCACATGAGCTGCGCACACCGTTGTCCAACCTGTTGACCCAGACTCAGGTCGGGCTCAGCCAGCCACGTAGCACGGCCGACTATCAGGAGATTCTGGCTTCCAATTCGGAAGAGCTGGAGCGCCTTTCACGCACGGTGGCCGACATGCTGTTGCTGGCCAAGGCCGAGCATGGTCGCCTTTTGCCATCGCGTGAGCCCGTCGCGCTCGGCCACGAGGTGCGTGCGCTCTTTGAGTTCTATGAAGCGCTGGCAGATGATCGTGGCGTAACTCTGCATGCATCCGGCGATGCCACGGTCATGGGCGATCGCCTGATGCTGCGGCGGGCAGTGAGCAATCTGCTGTCGAATGCGCTGCGCTATACGCCACGAGCCGGGACTGTGGAAGTGCGTATCGACGAGCGTGGAGGTGAGGTCCGGCTGGCGGTGGAGAACTACGGTACGCCCATCGCGCCTGACGTGATGGAGCGGCTTTTCGAGCGTTTCTACCGCGCTGAGCAGGATCGCAGCCACTCCATCGGTGAGGGCGAGGGAGCAGGCTTGGGCCTTGCCATCACGCAGGCGATTGTGCAAGCGCACGGCGGGCGCATCCAAGCCTATGCCGAGGCCGAAGGAAACGTGTTCGAGATTTTTCTCCCACCAAGTGCGAATTGACCCAGCAATCTGACAAGCGCCGCATTCAGTCTGAAGGACGCGCGGCAGGGGAGATCTGTCGTGCGAATGGGGTCTTAGATAGAAATGACTAACGGGCTCTGGTTGATTCCGACCGGCGCGTCTGTCACGGCAGGCCGCGATGTCCGCCTTGACGTCTGCACCAGTCCAAACGGGTGAAGGAACTAAGTTCCGCAATGGGTCGCCTGCTGTCGGCTCTATCCACTGGAATCGGGTTGACGCTTGTTTATCATCCCAGCCGATCAATAGCTTCCATGAATCGTGAGGGGCAGGCTGAGCGACGTCCCACACGAAGCACCTGCCTTAGGGTGGCGGGCTGACGTCGTCGATTCCCGGCCTAGGTTTGGCCTAGGTATGCGCGACAGTGCGATCTCTCGACTGTGGACCCAAAGCAGCGACGCCCTCATTGGCCAATGAGGCGCGATGAAGTGCAGCGAGCCGATCGCCGAGCAACAGCCATGCGGCGCGTTGCGGTGCTTCGTATTTGGCCTGCTGGTACGTTCGCCTGAGCCTCGATGGCTCAATGTGGTTGAGGCAGCGCTCAACCACCTCCGGCGCCACCCCCAGTTCCGCCATGATCGTCGCGCCAGTTCTGCGTAGATCATGCGGACGCCACTGCCCCCCTGCAAGCAGCAATGCCGTTGTTCTCTTGGAGCGGCCCTTCATGCGCGGTTCGGTACGTTGGCGGTCGGCCACTTGTTTGGTCACCGTCTTCACGCATACGGAACCATCTTGCCGAGAGGCCGGAAAGCACCATGGTGTGCTGCCCGTGAATCGGTGCAATCGTGAAAATTGCGCCTTCGCAAAATCGCTCAATATGACGCTGTGTGACCTACCGTTCTTAGTCGCTGGAATGGTCCAGACTCCGCGTGTCAAATCGACGAATTCCCAACGAGCGGATAGAACTTCGCTGATTCTTGTGATCGTCGCGAGTTGAAGGAAGAGGGCGCACACAGAGGTCTCGGCCAAGCCTGCTTCAGGTAGCTTGCGAAATAGGGTTGCGAGTTCGTCTTCGCCCAAAACTCTGTCACGCTCGACGTCTGGTCCAATCCGCGCCTTCTTGATGCGGGCCGTGGGATCGGCTTCCACGATGTCGCGATCAAGCGCGAAACCGAACATCTGGCGTAAGTCTGACAGGACCCGCTTGGTCATCCTGACGACGTTACGTTCCATCATCGTGTCCACTATCAACTGAATGTCAATCTTGGTGACGTCCGCGGCAGCCAGATCACCAATGATTGGAAAGACATCTCGTTCGAACCCGCGTTTGATTTCCGCCCCACCATCGGCGCGGTTTTTGAGTTCGCGTTTTTGCCATTGATCGAACAAGCCGCGAACGGTGACCCGAGCTTGCTTCATCGCAAGCTCATCGAGTCGATCACGCTGAGTCTGAATCGCTTCGATCTGATCTGCTTGAGTCTTGAGTTTGGCCGCTGCTTTGTGCTCAAGGGGGTCCTCCCCCGAGCGACGATCGGCGGCCAATCTATCGCGCTCGTCGCGCAGCGATTTGAGGCTGGTGGCCCCGCGTGCTCTCCAAGTGCCGAGACGTGCTTGTCGAATCCTGCCATCCACCTTGTAGCGCCAGACGACGTAAACGCTGATCGTGCCGTCGCGACTCGCACGCACGGTGCCGTACATCGAGTCGCCCATGCTCAAGCGCTTCCCGGCATCCTCTGCCGTGAGGGCTTCTAGTTGTTTGACCGTGATGACCGCCACAAGACCTCCAGTTTTTTGGCCACACTTTTGGCCACACCGCACGCGCGGCTGGAAGCAAACTTTAGCGCACTGTGGCGAACAGGTCAATTCGCCAGGTTGCATGCAACTTATTGATTTATAACGAAAAAAACAGATTTTACGAACGATCGCAAACTGTGGCGAACATGTCTGAATTTATATGGGGTGCAAGGGGTAGCGAGTTCGAATCCCGCCACGCCGACCAATCCACACAAGGGGCTACAGCTATAAAAGTTGTAGCCCCTTTTTCTCTTTTCGGCCGTCGTCCCGTTTTGGTAGCCGCTCAGTAGCCGTAACGCAAAGGCTGCCACGTCAACCAGCTGCCTTACTGGCCGTTAAGATTCGTCGGCGCGCACCGTGCCGCGCCCATCCTCAAAGGCTCCTATCTGACCTGACTTCATTCCTTGGCACAGGCTTCGCACCGCGCGGCAGGGCGTTCCTGCTGCGGGCACTGGGACAACTGCGTCCCGGCCTAACCAGCGGTGCACCCATGCCAAGGAGTGCACATGTCAGAGTTCCAGTTCATCGAGTCCCTGTCCGCTGACCCCGTAGAGCGGGCCATCGCCGACCGGGTTGCCGGCATCCTCAACAATCCCCGCCTGAGCCGCGCGCAGCGCGAAACACTGGTCAGGCAAGCGCAGCGTGACTTGATCGGCTACCGCCAGCACAAGGGCAGCAGGGAACGCCTGCTACAACTGGCGAAGGCAGTGCCGGTAGACAAGGGGGCCATCGCCATCAGCGTGCAGGTCAGGGCAGGGCGCCTACAGGTCGGCGTCACCCATCCCCAGCAGGGGTTCACTTGGCTGGATGCCGGCATCGCGCCGCCTGAGTTCGGCCCCAACGTGCCGGCCATTGCATTGATCCAAGGCAGGGCAGGCAGCAGGCGGCGCAGCGCCCCGGTTGACCCCATTGCCGCCCGGCGCAGGGAGTTAGGCAGCAGGTCATGAAAAACGGCCCCTAGGGGCCGTACGCAGTCAGGGGCTCGTGCAGGGTCAGGCGTCGGGCTCGCCCCTGCTAGGCATCCATGCGGGCCAGTTCATCCCATGCGCGGCGCAGGCGGTCGGCCAGCACCAGTTCAAGGTCAGTCGCGTCCTTGCGAGCGTCGGCCAGTGCCAGCAGGTGCGGCGTGGACAGGTCATCAAGGCCAGTCATCAGGGTCACGTCATCGTGTGCGACGGTCAGGGCTGCGGCATTCATGCGGGTTCTCCGTTGGGGTTGATGAAGCCTCAATTGTGGAGTGCACCGCGACGGATGGGAAATTGTATTTCCTCATGAAACCCGCGCCGTTAGACGATGTTAGGCTATGAATATCATAGCAAGGCTAACACGTTAGCGCGGCTGCTGATGGTGCTGATGGTGCGGGCATGGGGGCGATGCGAGAAAAAATGAGGGGGGTACCCCCCCGCCGGTGGGACCCAGCGCCCGCAACCGGGAGGTGGGGTTCAATCTCTTGCGCACGCGCGAGACCAATTTTCGGTTTTGGGGTGTTAACCTATTGGTGAATCAGTAGAGGGGAACGAATGAAACGGCTGATTGCGTTGGCCTGCATCGGGCTGGCGGGTTCTGGCATGGCACAAACTGCGGACGGATGGGAAGAAGTGGCGCGCTCCGTCACCAAACCCGTTGACGTGTGGAGCGTGAAGAAGGGGTCCGTCAAGGTCGAGCCTGGCACAGATGGCGCCCGGGAAATCTCCGGCGTTTTTCGGTCATCACGCAGCAAGTTCACGAAGGTCGTGAAGGCACAGGTGTCTGTCGGCGCGTGTCGCGACGGCTACGGCGTTGTTCATATCGGCGGCTTGTCTGGTAGGCATCGCGAGTCGGATGACTTTGCAGTGGGGGCCGGGAATATTTCCAGCGCCCTGGCCGAATACCTCTGTACTGTCCACGACCCTTTCGTTGGGTTGGATTGGCTAGAACCGGTTATGCCTAAAAGATGAATCATGCCGCTTGCGCTTACCAAAGCCCATCGTGCACCACGCCAGCCGTCTGCCCCAGCGGGATAACAACGGCCGGCTTGATTGGACCGTTGTCGGTCAGGGGCTTCTGGCCCAGCTTCACGCCCTTCGCCGCCACGCTGTCTAGCTGGGCTAGAGGCTTCGCGCCATCAAGAGCGGCGCGGTCGTCGTAATACTCGAACCACGGCATGCCAGCGTTGGCGTAGTCGTCAGCCGTGGGCGGTTTGCCTGGTGCGGGCTGGCCTGTCGCTGCATGCCATTGTTCGCTGTTGAGGATGTGCACGAAGCAGCGCAAAGGCTTGTCCTGATCCCAAGTATCCAAGCCGTGCCGGTCGGCGTATATCTGTTGCTTCATCAGGCCGCCGGGGGCCAAGCCCATGCTTCGCGGTTTCTGGGTGCTCTTGTAATCCGTCAGCCGTTGAAACGCGGCTTCCTCAAGATGGCAGTTGATTTCCATCATGCGGCGCGCGCTTTCCCTGGCCTCGGCTTCGGCCTTCAACTTGGCCTCGTAGCGCTCGCGTTTCATGGGGTACACGATGATCTGCAAGCCCCCGTGTTCTGCGGCGCCGGTTAGTTGTTCCTCGGCGGTATAGCCGTCCCCCAGCGGCATGGCGACAAACTGGCGGATCAAGTCCTTGCCCACGTTGAAACCGTCGAGCCACGGTTGGCCTGGAACAACGACGTAGTCCTGCGGGCTGTCGTCAAGCGCCTCGCGCCACGGCGTACCCGTGACGGCGTTGACCTTGCCAGCGGCGATCTTGACGGCGCACGGATAGCGGGCGAAGTTGGCGAACTGAATCCACATGGCCTCGGCCTGATACATGGGCAGCAGTACGCCGCCATGCTCGTTCCACGCCTCGGGCAGTCGGTCGGCATGGTGCCGGACATGCGCCAGTGGAAAACGCCCCAGCCCAGCGGACAGGGGGTATTCGCGGTTGTCGTCAGGGATGCGCAGGGTGCGCTGGAAGCGGATGCGGCAGACGGCATTCTCGTGCACGTCGGGAAAGCGGAAAACCAGTTCGTTGCCTTGCAGTTCGATCATGGGCCGTGTGCTCCGTGGTGGTGGTCAAACCAAGGTAGCACGGATCAGTCGATATGTTACAAAGAGTTTCTATTCAACTGGTTGGCGCGCGGTATGCCCTTTTGCGTCAGTGCCACCAGACGCGGCGCACGGTGGCCGTCAGTTCATCATCTAACGCGCGCGCCTGGCTCAAGAATTTGGCTGCGTTGGGGTTTGAATCGGGGGCGTGTTTCTGGGCCAGTGTCACTAGCCATCGAAAGGCATAGCAAACCGCAAATACCGTGTTAAGTAGGCTGCGCGCGTCCCTGTAGGGGTCAACGGAGTATTGCCATCTTTCAACCTCGGCGGGTCCGTCCCAGAATTCACCGGCGAATTTGGCTCGGGTTTCGGCCAGGATTGGGATGGTGATTGCAGTCATCAGGTTGACGACCAAATGCAGGTCGTCGCGGGCGGCTGTCTTGTTTGTAGCGGCGTTCAGGATTGCCGGGGACGCTTCTTCAATCAAAGCTAGGACCGCTCGAATCAAGTGCCAAGGCGCCCGCCGCAGGTGTTGTAGGTCGGTTGGGGTAAGGTGTGCATCAGGGTGACGGCCGCCTCGCACGGCCAGCGTGCGCATGGTATTCACGGTGTCTCTCAGGATTTCCAAGGCATGGGTGCCAGTCCAACGGGTGACGCCCATCTTGGTACGTCGTGTAATTGCTTGTTGGGCATCGTGAACCAGTAGGCGCACATGTTCACCAATAGCGGACGGAGGTAGGGGGGGAGGGGGCAAGGTGCTGACGTACGCATGCACCGAGGCGAGCCATACTCGACGTTGAGCTGCCGGCGCGGCTTCCATGTGGCGCACGATTTCACGCGTCACCTCGGCGGCAGCCAGTCCAGATTCGGTGCACAGCGCTGTGATGATTTCTATGGGGTGCTGGGTGGTGTCGGTCATGACAGTCCTTTCGTGGTGAGTGGTGGTCAGGGGAGGGGGTGCAGGCGCGGGCGGCCTCGCGGGCGTTTCGTGATCGGGCTACCTGGGGGTAGCCACAAGGTCACCTTGCGGCCGTGGACACGGCGAACGAGTCGGCGCCAGCCCAAGGCATGTAGAGCGGCTCCCATGCGGCGCATGGGGGACTTCAAGGCACGGGTCAGCGCGAACGCGGTGATGTAGTCCGGCCTGGGCGCCGGCAGGCTTGTCCACCAGGACATGACGACTTTCTGGCGGGCGGTGATGCGGCGGACGGCGCGCTTGGTGGTCAGGGCCATGGCAACCCCCCAAAAGACCGGTCGGCGTGCAGCTTCTGGGCCATCCTGCACGATGCCTGCACGCGGAAACCCAGTATCCATGCGGGTTTTGCAGGCATGCAGCTTTTGCAGGCATGGGCGGCATGTCTTTCTTTTTCTCCTTCCCCTCTCCCCCTCTATACCTATTCCTTTTTTTCAGAAAAGAGGGGGGCCAGAAGCTGCAAAAGCTGCATGCCTGCAAAAGCCGCGCCAGATAAGGCTTTCGGCGTGCAGGCATCGTGCAGCTTCCCGTTTTGCCTGCACGCTCGCGACCCGGTGCCGACTCATTCATGATCCAGCTCCGAAGGGTCAAATTCGATGCGAACCACAGGCCGGGTACCGTAGGCTTCCTCGGTGCAGGTGACGCCCAGGCTGCCCAGCAGCGGCTGGATGCGGCGCAGCGCGTCGAGAAACGCCCGGTCAGTGGCCGGCAGCGGACTGTCACGATCCCACGAATTGACCGCCGGCATGCGCCTGCGCAGAGCCCCAGGCCGCGCCGTGATTTCCACGCGGCCGTCACCAGAGTCCCAGACGACGCACTGCTGCTTGGTGCCCAGCACCGCCCCCAGGGTGGGCCGCTCGGCTGCCCTGTCGCCATTGGCCAGGGTGCGCAGGGTCTCCGTCAGCTTGAGGGTGAACACGTCACCCGATGCCGTGCGCCGCGCCATGCGGTCGCGCATGCGGCCGATGATCTCCAGGAAGCTGCCCGGTTTGTAGCCGGCCGCGATCATCATGGCCTCGCCCAGTTGGTCAAAACTCACCATCCGGTGCCGCCAGTCTTGGCGCTTGCATACCTCGGGCAACTCGCGCAACGCGGCGGACAGCAGCGTGTGGATGGCCCCCAGCATGGCGGGGCGAAGGGTGTCCATGAGGTCGCGCATCTCGGACTCGCTGCGGTACGAGCGCCTCGCCGGTGGCTGCATCTCGAAGCGCACGACACGACTCTGCAGGTCGGTCGCGGTGCACACCGGTGACACTGCCGTGATAGCCACCGACCTGTGCAGGTTAAGCGCTGCCACTTCCGCGTTGGTGTATAGCAGGCGTTGATTGAGCGTGCCGCCCGTGGCGGCACTGCAAAGCGCGTCGCTGGTGGACTTGTCGAACCTGCTGGCGTTGTCAATCATCAGCACTGCCTGCTGCTGCGCTGCGGCGGCGATGTCCTCCACCCGCTGCCTTGTGGTGCGCCTTCCGCTGTCTGACGGGTCGATCAGGTGCGGCATGAACTCGGCCAGGGTGGACTTGCCGCTGCCAGCCGGCCCCACGGCTTCAAAGATGGGCTTGGCAGTCTCGGGGCGCAGCGCATTAACCGCCCAGACGGTCGCGATGACGGCCTGCTCTGCGTTGCACCCCAACTGCCTGAGTCCATCCATACAGCGCACCAACGCCTGCTTGGCCGTGCCCGTGAACTCAGGGTCAGGCAGTTCGCCAGCACCCGCCCCACGGCGAAACAGCGGGGTTTCGTCGGACTCGTCCGTGACTTGGCTGCCGTTACCGTCGGTGCGCAGCACGCGCCCGCGCCCCAGGTCATGGAAATACGCCCCGCCACGCTCCGCGATGCGCAGGTCAACGTCGCTAACCTCACGGGACTGTCGTGCCTCCACACGTATGCGTGCCTCGGCCACTGCGATAGCGCGCTCAGTCGGGGCTTTTCCGCCGCTGGCCGTGGCGGCGTAAATCAACATGTCGGTGGCGGCCTGCGAGCCCGCACGCACCACGTCTTTGCACCGTCTGCCGCCGCGTTCGTAGCTGGTGATGTAGTTGACGACCCCATCCTGGTCAACCACCGCCCGAATGCCGCCGCTCGTCAGGGCTTGCTGCAATGCTGCGGTCGGGTCAGGCGCAGGGGTTTCCAACTCCCCCAACTGCACCGGGCTGCTGATCTTGCCCCGGCTCGGACAGGTCTTGCAGCCGGGCCAGCCGTTGCCTTCAATGGTGGTGCAGAGGGCTGGCGGAATGCCGTCGCGGTTGTCGTACTTCGCTTCGGTTTGCCTGAGATCAAACCTCGGGTCTTTTGCGCTGTATTCGATATACAGCGACCGGCCGTTGGGCACGAAATGCAGGATGTTTGCCGCCGCCATCCACAGGGCGTCACCTTTGCCGTTGTCAGGGTCGCCGTCCTTGAGGAACTTCGCAACCATCGAACAGTTGGCGGCTATCAGGCCAATGTCGCGGTCGCGTCGGTCGGGCCGTCCATCCACATCAGGCGCGCACGTGCCAACAGCTTCGCCAGACTTGGGCTTGGGCGGTGCTGGCAGCAGGGCGGTCAGTTCATCAGGGTCAAGAACCGCGTCGCCGTGAATTTCGGGCGCCGGGCGCAAGCCAGCCTGACCGGGCGGACAACTGGGCAGGAATGATCGCCGGGCGCCGTCTTTTGCGCCAGGGTCACAGATGCCGCCTGACAGTGCATTGAACGCTGGCCACAGGCGTTCCCTGTAGTTCCGACCGCCAGCAACCACGCAGGTGATTGGGATCACGTACCGATAGCGCGGCAGATCGGCAGTCCAGCTATGCGTCGGGTATTTCAGGTGCAGCCAGCCGCGCGACCGCAGCTCGGCGTCAAACGCCGCGATCTGGTCGTCGGATACACCGTCCACGTCAAGCACGATGGCCTGAACGCCAGCATGCGCGGCTCCCCGCGTCGCGCTTTCTCCTGGTTGCAGGTCGTCGCGCAGCACCGCCACGCTGAACAAAGGTGCGGCCTCCTTCTCTGCCACCTCGATCACAGGCGAAAGCCCGGCCAAGCTGCCCCTAGCGTCGCCTTCGACAAACCGGCTGGGCTGCGTGACGGTCAGGCCGCTATAGATCGGATATTTGTACGCCTTGGGCGCCTGGGCCGCGAGCGTCATGGGCAACGCGGGCCGCACGGGCGTGACGTTGTTTGTGGTCGGGTTGTCCTGGATCGAGGCTTCCAGGGCGGCGCGGTATTTACTCGTCGCGCTCATGGTCTACCTCGTCGCGGCGCACAGGCGTGGCGCCTTTCAGCACATCTAGAAACGCCAGAGGGTTGGACTCCTCGGCGGTCAATTGCGCAGGTTCATGGCTGGCGACCGGCTTAACCTCCACGGTTTCCGCGTCGATAACCTCGGCCTGTGTGTCCGGGGGCGACGCGCTGCCGAGCTTGCGGCCAAAAATGGTGACGTGAAGAACGGGCCGCTCTTTCTTGTCGCGCTCGGCGGCGCGCATCCGGTCTATCCGATCCAACACACGATCTACGTATCTCAGTAGCGGCATCGCTTCCATCAAGTCGAGGGAATCGAGCTCGGCCTCGGACCGCTTCAAGATGCGCAGGCCAAGTCTTAGTGCCGCTGCTACGTACAGGTCGCCGTTCGCTTCGGCGATGGCGGTTTGGCGGTCGAACTCGTCTATGTTGGCGCTTAAGAATTGACGGGAGCGCTCAGTGTCCCAGCCCGACCGCGCCCCGATGCCGGCAACAACGTCAGCCGGGTCGTCCCGGACAACCTGCCTAATGAGTGCTGACCCTTCCAGCTTGTCGTTACGCACGGTCAGCCTCCAGGGCGGTGTCGCGCTCGGCAATACGCTGGCGCTCCCAGGCGTCCAGCTCGGATTCCACCCAGGCCACGGCGCGCGGGCCGATCTTGATGGGCTTTGGGAAGCTCCCCGCAGCCATCCATTCGTAAAGCGTGCTGTCGGCTCGGATGCCGAAACGTGCCTTGACCGCCTGCTTACGTAGCAGTGCGCGTGTTAGCTGTTGTCCGAAAGTTTCCATCTCACCCCTTTCACTAGCGCGTAACTGCGCTGAGTTCCGATAGGGTGATGGTCGGGGTGGGCAGGGGCGGCGGTGGCCCCTACTAATTGGATTCTGGTCGTTCTCGCGCGTCTTTCAGGAGTTCACCCACGATGCCCCGTGCCGGTTGTTCTAGGCTCGCGTGCCGCTCGGTCAGCTTGTCCAGGAACACGCCCACGGCGCAGGCAGTGAACGCCTCCGCATCGTCGCTCAAAAGGTCAGCGGCTCGCGCGCCGTACTTCTCCAATACTGATTTGCCCACGCCGGTCAGGTGCAGGACGGCATCCTCGCTTTTGCGTCTGGACAGCCCCCGGCGGCGCAGTTCAAGGAACAACACGGCGGCGTCAAGCGAAGCGGGGAACGCCTCGGACGGGCGGCCAGGGCGCCCCCTTGAGACAGATACTCCCACGGCGCTGAGCGCCCAATTGAATTGGTCATTAGACGGCCCTTCGCAACACAGCAGCCGTGCGGCTTCGGCCCTAGCCTCCGCCATCGTGCATGCTGCAGCTTTTTGTATGTCAGTCACTATGCGCGCGAAATCCACCAGTTCATGGGCGTATTGAAGCCGTCGGGGGCTATGGGGCACCCTGTCAGGGTTCACTCCATCTTCACCCGGCCGGCTCACGCTGCCGCCCTCTGCATCGGCACGACGTTGCTGGCGCCATCAGCCCCCGTGAACAAGCCTTCAAGATGCTGGCCCAAGGCATCGAACGCCCGCGCTTGGTCGGCTTCGCGCCGGTCGCGCACATAGACCCGCGTGACGCGACTCTGGATGATGTGGTTAAGGCATTCGTCGATTACGTCGGCGCTGAACCCCAGGCGCCCCATGATGGTCGCCGCCGTGCGGCGCAGGTCGTGCGCTGTCCAGTGCCCACCGGACAAACTCAGGCTGTCCGTGTTGAGGGTGCGGCGGCTCAGTCGCTGGCCTTCGTCGGCTCGCTGGCGGTCGGCCAGTTGCTTGCCGAATGACTTGATGCACACGGCCCCGGTGCCGCTGCGGTTCGGAAACACCCAAGGCAGTAGCTCGCCATCCGTGCCTCGCTCGCGCATGGTGTGCAGCGTCTTGAACCGCTCGATGGCGAACGCTGACAGATGGATGGTGTGGTCGCGTTCGTTCTTGGACTGCTCGGGCGGGATGTGCCACGTCGCGGCGTCCAGGTTGACGTGTTCCCAGCGGGCGTTCATCAGTTCGCCGACACGGCATGCCGTCGCCAGAATGAGTGCTATGGCAATTTCGGAGCGGGCGCCCATGCGGGCGCCGGGCAGCTTCTGCACGAGTTGGCGAATCTCGGCATCGGTCAGCCACCTGTCGCGCTCGGTTTCGCGGCCACCGACGGCGCGCTTTTCAACAGTGTCCAACACGTTGCGGTCAACGATCTCGCGGTGCACCGCGTAACGCAGCATTTGCTTGAGGTCGGTCAGCAGCACGTTTGCTGTGCGCAGCTTGCCCGCTGCCTTGGGCACATCCAGCACGGTCATGAGGTCGGCCTTGCGCACGTCGGCGACGGCGACGTGGCCCAGGGTAGGGAACAGATATCGCTCGAACTGACGCCGCGTGTACTCGCCGCCGTCCTTGCGCCCGGTGCGCTTGCCGTCAGCGCCGACCCCTGACTGCAAGTTCACGGCCGCCCACCGCTCGAACACTTGGCGCACCGTCAGGCGGCGCGATTCTGCCAATTCAGCCTGCTGGCGGGCTTCTTCCTCGGCGCGGGCGCGGGCCTGTTCGTCACGGCGCTGCCGTTCGAAGTACCCCTTCAGGTCGTGCACCGGGGCTATCCCATGTGTGGCGTCCCCCCGATACAGCGCCGACCATTTGACGGCGACCTGCCGCGCCTTGGCTACCGTTAGCCCGGTCCGGCCCTGGGGGTCGTAATCGCCGATCTTGAGGCTGCAACGCCTGCCGTTTTCGTCGGTGTAGCGGTAGAGAAAGGTACGGTCGCCAGCCGGCGTGATGCGGCCCACGAAGGCGCCGCCGCCGCGCCCCAAGGATTCGGTCAGCCAGTTGTCGCGGCCGTCCGCTGTAGTATTCATGGCTGCTGTCGTGATGGTTGCCATATCGCCCTCGCTGAGATTCTGGTAGCCGTCTGGTAGCCGCAACGCGGCGGCAGTAGCCGTAAGATAGCGGACTTCTGCGGAAGTTCAACCCCTTCAGAAAACAAAAAAAGTTAACATTGACAATGCGTTAGCCACAATCACCAGTCTGTAGCCGTCGTAAATACGATTGAATGGGGTGCAAGGGGTAGCGATTTCGAATCCCGCCACGCCGACCAATCCACATAAGGGGCTACAGCTATTAAAGTTGTAGCCCCTTTTTTTCGGCCGCGGCCGGCGCGATGGCCACGCCGCAGTTCGTTGGCAGAATATCGAGCCATGCGAGATTCATCCCTGTCCGCCGCGCCCGTTGATGCCTGGAACGTGGGCGACGTGGCGCTGTCCAGCCGCTTTCTGCTGGGTACGGCCGGCTATCCGTCGCCCCAGGTGCTGGGCGATGCGAT
>Ga0116141_10001924_pt1 | contig 17900 bp, 16 predicted proteins | sample AD_UKC097_MetaG_FD_89744 | JGI IMG/M metagenome (GOLD analysis project Ga0116141, IMG submission 89744) | Active sludge microbial communities of municipal wastewater-treating anaerobic digesters from USA - AD_UKC097_MetaG | ecosystem: Engineered > Bioreactor > Anaerobic > Digestate | place: USA...
AGGTGGAATAAAAAAAGTCAAGTGCGCGTTTTATTTCTATGCACCAGTCGTTCACTACTGAAGAAATGATTTCCATCAGGCTTTCTTCAGGAAGCAAATCGGTCTGCCCCCCGTGTTTGATCTGTTCTGCTTCCATAAAAGAACATCCGATCAATGATGAAATCTTTTGATTGATTTGTCCGCATCCAAGCGAAACATCCCGCATGAATACGGAGGCATTGTCTTTAAGGATGTTCAGAGATGTCTTGCTGGCTCCAATATCGATCAGAGCCACATTTTCATTCTTTAAGTCATTTTTAACTCCAAAAATGTTTTGCAGCGCAAAGGCATCTACATCAATTATGCATGGATTAAGTCCGGCCATTTGAATGAGATTGATATAATCTGTCACAATCTCTTTTTTTGCTGCGACAAGCAAGACGTTCATCTGCTTGGAGTCGTTTTCGTTTTCTCCAATGATTTGAAAATCCAGATTAACATCACTGATATCAAATGGGATGTATTGTTCCGCTTCAAAATGAATTGTCTCTTGGAGCTGTTTTTCCGGCATGTTCGGAACGTTTATCTTTTTTACAATCACCGAATAGCCTCCGATGGATATCGCTACGTTCTGCTCCTTAAAATTAAATGACTTAAAGAGCTGTTTGATTGAATCGGCGACTTCCTCCGGGTCCTTAATAATGCCTTCTTCAATTGCGCCCGATTCGATATCGATCGTTCCGAATTTTTTCAGGCTGAGTCCCTTTTTCGTTTCTTGAATTTCCGCGGCTTTTATTGTTCGGGAACCGATATCCAAGCCTACAAGATGGTTTTTTTCGCCAAATCGCATGGTATATACTCTTAGTCGTTAAATATTTTGTCCTTGTCGGAAAGATTAAAGCCCAAAGCCAGAATGATTTTTCGTTGAGTTTCCATTCGACAGGGCATACCTTTTTCTATCCTGGAAATGGTGATCGGAGAGACATTTGCCTTTCTTGAGAGTTCCGACTTGCTCATCATGAGAGATTCTCTAATTTTTTTTAAGGAATTTTCGTCCATTTTCTGAGCTAATAACCAAGAACCGGGAGGCTTCTTTTTTTAAAAAAATAGACCGGCAGAAAATTTTAAATAATCCTGGTTTCACAGGTTCGACAAACAAGTAACTATACCATCGTCAGGTCTGATAAAGAACTTTAACAAAAATTGATCAAAGAAAACTTGCTTTTATAGCCATAGCGGGCAAAGGTGAACCGGACCAAGCCCCCGCGGGCTATGATTATATCGGCCTTTGATTTCTCCGACTTGATTTAAAGGTTCGTGCTCCGAAAGGATTTTTTACAAATTCATTATTATAGTGTATAGTCTACAACTAAAAATATAAATACCCGTTTTCAGAGCATAGAACCGACCCATGTCCGAAAATCACTTAGAAGAAAAAGCGAAACCTTTCCGGCTGATCAAATATTTTACGTTCACAAGCCTAATTGTAATATTTGTCGGGACACTTCTTATCTCAACGTTTAACACCCATTTGACCCGGGCGGTTCAGCGAAGGGAAAGTGAAGACTTCGCGCTTCTTCTCGTGGAAAACCTCAATCATCAAATTTTTCTGCAATTCATCATCCCCATCGCCTTAAAATATGGAAAAATTCAGCTCAGAAACATCGAACAATTCGAGCGGATGGACAAAATCGTCAGAGGTACGGTACACAGCTTCAAGGTGGAACTGGTAAATATATACGATATGAATAATACTATTTCTTATAGCTTTGATCAGGGGCTCATCGGCAAAAAAGATATTGGAGGAGCGGCTTATCAAAAAGCCGTTTCGGGTCAATCCACTTCAAAATTAGTTCAGAGGGGTAATTTGTGGGAAATTTTACTTGGATTTTCAAAAGAGAGCAGAATCATTACCTTTGCCCCTCTTCGGGCGGAAAAACCACTCTCAACCATTTCCGGTCCCGTGCTCGGTGTGGTTGAAATCGTCCAGGATTTATCGGAAGATTTCAGAAAAATTTTTCGATATCAAGTTCTGGTTATTATCACATGCACAGTGGTCATGGGCCTTATTTTTATTGCTCTCTTTTTTGTGGTTAAACGAAAGGAAGATATCATCGAACAACGCGCATTGGACCGGCTCAAGCTCAAGGAACAGCTAAGTCGGGCGGAAAAACTGTCCTCTTTAGGAGAAATGGTGGCAGGGATTTCTCATGAAATACGTAATCCACTGGGTATCATCAGAAGTTCGGCCGAGTTGTTGAAAAAAAAGATGCTTGGCTATGATCCGTCAAATCCGATCCCGGATATAATCGTTAAAGAATCCAGTCGGTTAAACAATATTATAACGGATTTTTTGAATTTCGCTAAACCCAGAATGCCGAATTTGAAATCGTGTCGGGTTGATGAAATCCTTGAGAAAAATCTTGCTTTCCTCGCTCCCCAGATTCAGGATCAGGGGTATGTAATAAAAAAGCGCTACGGTAATCATCTTCCGGAAATTATGGCTGATTCCGATATGCTTTACCAGGCGTTTCTCAATATTTTTATTAATGCCATGCAGGCAATGCCGGATGGCGGAGAGATCCATGTTGAAATCGGTTCAAGCGACAATATGATAGAAATATTAATTAAAGATGAAGGAGAAGGAGTTCCGGACAATATTCTTGAAAAAATATGGGATCCTTTTTTTACCACCAAGGAAAAAGGAACGGGTCTCGGCCTCGGTATCGTTAAAAATATCATTCAGTCCCATGAAGGCAGCATCCGGATTGAGAACAGACCTTCTCGGGGTGCGGCAGTAATTATACAATTACCCGTAAAACAGGGGGCATAAGCATGGAGACGGTTCTAATCGTAGACGATGAGAAAAATTATCTCCTCATATTAAGTGCTGTCTTAGAGGAAGAAGGCTTTGAAACGCTGACGGCCAACAGCGGTCAGGAGGCACTCGAGAAATTAAAAAACTCCGATGTTGACTTGGTACTTACCGACATGAAAATGCCGGTCATGGATGGTATCGAGTTGCTTAAACGGATCAAAACAGAAAATCCTGATCTTCCGGTAATCATGATGACTGCTTACGGAACAGTGGAAAAGGCAGTATTGGCAATGCAGCAAGGAGCTTTCAGTTACATTCTGAAACCATTTGACAATGCGAGCCTGGTAATTTACGTCAAAAAGGCCATTGCAATGCATCGAGTGGTTAAAGAGAATCGACAACTCCGCCACACGGTCGAAAGTCGGTTCAATTTCGGAAATATCATCGGTAAAAGCAATGGAATGCAGAATGTTTTTGAAACCATCCGAAAAGTCGCACCAACAAATGCTTCGGTAATGATTGAAGGGGAAAGCGGCACGGGAAAGGAGCTAGTGGCAAGATCGATTCATTTCAACAGCTTACGACGCGACAAACCTTTCATTGTCGTAAACTGTTCCGCCCTGGCTGAAAACCTTCTTGAAAGTGAGCTGTTCGGACATGAGAAAGGAGCCTTTACCGGAGCATTCTCCATGAAAAAGGGGCGGTTTGAACTGGCTGATGGAGGCACACTGTTCCTTGATGAAATTGCTGAACTTGCCCCGAGCCTTCAGGTAAAGCTTTTGCGGGTTCTTCAAGAAAAAGTTTTCGAAAGAGTCGGTGGTGTCAAGACGATTTTCGTTGATATCCGCCTTATCGCGGCCACAAACAGAAAATTGAAAGAAGAGATTAAAAAGGGAAGATTTCGGGAAGACTTATATTTTCGGCTTAATGTGGTTCGTATCGTTTTGCCGCCGTTAAGGGAACGTATTGAAGACATCCGTCCCCTTACCGCTCACTTTTTACAAAAGTTTGCGACGGAACGCAGAACGGATATCCCGGTAAAAGGAATTGAACCGGAAGTTGAACGTCTTTTCTATAATCACAGCTGGCCCGGAAATGTACGTGAACTTGAAAACGTGATCGAGCGGGCCATGATCATGTGTTCGGGTGACACGATAAGGGTGTCCGATCTTCCAAAGGATTTCAAAGATCAAACAGAGAATGGATATGACCTTGAAGGAATACCTGTAAACGCAAAACTGTATGATACGCTTAACATGGTTGAAAAGAAGATGATTGAACGGGCGATGAAAATATCAAACAATGTCCAATCCCACGCGGCAGAACTGCTGGGTATCGGGAAAAGCGGACTTAATCAGAAAATAAGGAAGTTTAATTTGGATACGCATTCCAAATAGTGAAACTCCCCGCCTTAAAATGCGGGGCTTCTTGAAAAGGGCAAGGAGCGAGATTGCATCCCCCTGACTCCTGCACCGCATTCATCTCCGCCATAAATGGCGGGGTATTCTGCGGGAGTTTCATAAATCATCATCGCCCATAGAACGGGCTGCCGGAGCGCTGGAAGCTCGACACATTTCTTTTGTCCTCATTATTCCATCATTTCACGATTCGGCCAGGAATCAACTCAACTTCTTTAACGCCTCGGCTTTTCATTTTTGCAGGGAACAAACCTCAGAAAAATTCTGTAATTCCCAGACCCTAAATCCACTGGAAGGTTATATGCGTCTGGGACAAGAAGTACAATGACACGGCCACCCATCGGATCTTGCGGGTTCTTTTTTCCTCTGCGGTCTCTTTCTCCATCAGGGGGCTGGCCCTGTCTCCTTCTTGGTGATCTGATATTAAGAATTTTGGCTTCAACGTTGCCGCTTCCGCTTGCGGCAATCTTTAGCCCAGGCATTCCCACGGGTGCCGCGGCTCCGATGATAATTTCCATGGGTTCCTCCGGTTTTCTGGTTTCGATACCACTTGTGGCGATTATGATGAATATCGACCCAACGGGAGGCAATCTTTAGAATGCATCCAGAATCGAGTATGCACCCTTTTGAAAATGAAGGGCTCGATTACCCCTGAAAAAATGTTCCCGTTCCGAAACGCCGAGACCTTTGAAAAATGCTCAATTTCGTTCAACTTTAAGGAAGGCGATAATTTTTTCCAAAGGAATACAATGAGTATTTCGAGGATTACAATTTGGGCCTGACAAGGAAATTGGACGACAGGAGTCCTTATGCAAAGGTATAGGGGCCGCATTTGTAAACAAGGCATAGATCAGGTTTCTTGAAAGCCATGAAATCGGATTCGGAACAGGTAATCATGCGTCGAACCCGAAAAGAAGGGCAGACTGTGCGAAGAAAAAGTCAAAAGGTTTCTTTCGGGGGATTAAAATACCCATATTTCAGATTTGGGAAAAGGTTTTGCAACATGTCCATCACGTTTTTCATTCCAAGCGGTCTCCCACACTTCGAAACTGCATACATCTCTTTCCAATACCTCAAAGGATCAAAATTGAGATTTCGCCACTGGATCATGTGGATGGGGTGATGCTTAATGAAGGAAATAAACGCCTCCATCTCTTCCGGTGTATCCGTAAACCCCGGACTGTTCAGATAGTTTATGGATAGGAATTTCCCCTTATTCACCGCAACATCCGCGCTCCTTTCGACATCTGCAAGGCTATACCCGCTCGGACGGAAATAAGCATCATAACATTTTTTTCTAAAGCTATTGATACTGATACGGACGCTGTCAAGACCCGCCTCAAAAAGCAATTTCAATGTATCCGGTTTGCTTCCGTTGGTATTGATATTGATGGTGCCACAGCGGGTTTCCGACCGTATCATCAAGATGGCCGGTTCAATTACTTCCGCTGCCAGCAGAGGATCTCCCTCACATCCCTGACCAAAGCTGACGACAGCTCTTTGAACGTTGTTTATATGTTCAAGGGCGATTTCCGCGATTTCTTCCGGCGACGGTGTAAACGCGATTCTTTCCTGACTGCAAGGTACCATATCGTCCTGCTGCAATGAGATGCATCCGAGACACCTTGCATTGCAATATCGGGAAGTCGGCAAAGGGGCTTCATACCGACCTAAGAAAAAATTTTTTCCGGCCGGGCACCCATATACCAAAGCACATTTTTCAAGATGAGCTCTCAGCCGGTTATGCGGCATTTTTTTCCTCATTTTATGGACACCGGCAATGACTTTTTCCCGTTTCATAAGCCTGAGGTCTTGACGTTTTTCTTTGTCCACTCGAATAACCGCCGATCGGAATTTGCCTTTGTGCCATCCGACGGCGCCATAAGAAAAGAGAGGAAGATGAAAGGCGTCTTTCCGTTCCTTGTAGGAACAGACATAAGTAATGACGTATCCCGGTGAATTGAATGCAGCTACGGGAAATATTGCTTCACCGGGCGAATAAGGGTTCTCCTTGAGCGTTTCCAGTCTGTTTTTTCGAATATTATACAACACCGGCTCTCTTTGGGGGAGAAACATCAATTCTCCACCATATGGGATATCGATGGTTTCATCAAGTGTAAGGGGAACCAGAAGCGGCCCCGCCATCCCCACGGCGGCATATCCTTTAAGTTCAAAAATTTCACCGATAGGATTTGCAACAACCGCGGTAACAGTTTGTTTGGATAAATTTTCCGGTTCGTTCGGGTTTTTTTTATGTATCCTCATCGGACGTTTCAATCCGGATCACTTATTCGTGTCGTCAACATTCGTCGTTTTGTGAAAAGCAGTAAAATTTGCCGCCCTCTTTGAATTTGAATAAAATTCAGCTTCTTGCGGCAGCATCAAATGATTGCCCGAATCGCCTCAAGCACCGATTGATGTAAGTGCCTGTTGGTGGCAAGAATACCGAAATTTTTTTTAAGAAGTTCACCTGTTGTAAAGTCTAGTGGATTACCAAACAAGTCGGTAACTTCTCCTCCTGCTTCCTTAACGATAATCCATCCGGCCGCATGGTCCCATATTTTTTCCCGATACCGCCTGTTTCTCGGCCACCGCAAGTAGATGGAAGCATCTCCACAAGCCACCGCGGCGTATTTTGCCTGGCTATCGATGCGGTATGGCGGTTCCGTGATACCAAGCATAACCGAAATTTTTTCATGCGTTTCATGTAAAACATGGGCGCGCTCAAACGATTCACACAAACGGGCCTCTTTGGCCTCGATCACTGAATCAACAGAAATTTTCCGATCTTCGTCACTTTTCAATGACTGCATATAAGCGCCTTTTCCTTTCGTTGCATGGAAAATACACCCCGTCCCATGATCCGGACATTTTGCGCCAAACGAAAAATTCGGGCATGCCATTACTCCCATCACGACTTCTCCTTTTTGAACTAACGCCATTGCGATGGCATACTGCTCCCCGCGAATAAAACCCTTGGTTCCATCAATCGGATCGATAACCCAGAAACGTTTAACAGTCTCAACTTTGCGGGTTGAAACACCGATTGCCTCGATAATCTGTAATTCTGTAACTGTTTCGATCTCACCTTTCACGAAATTTACGACCGATCGTCGGAGGTCTTGATTCGAATGAAGGTTATTCACCTCCTCTTCTGCAAGGATCAAGTCGTAAGGATACCATTTAAAAAGTTCCAGACTGATGACCGCCTGACTTCCGAAGTCAGCAATCGTTACCGGGGATTGGTCTTTCTTTTCAATTACTTTAATATCAGCACAGGTGCTTTGAACTCTTCCACTTAGCCTCAAGGCTTTTTTTACGGCATTCAATGCGACCTTCAACTCATTTTCGTAAGCCACCTCTCATCTCCAATAAAACGCCCTCATCCTTAAAAGTGTTTTTTTCGCGGCTGATATAGAAACCACTGTTGGAAGCAGACTCTGATGGGGGAATTGCCGACAAAAAGTGATATTGCAGGCAGGGCCTAAAAAAATTTTATTGCCTGTGCGCACTTGCTTGCATAACCCTTGGAGAGAACTTCAATAAATGCATCTTCCAACGGCTGCTCCGTGTCAATTACCAAATGCATCTCGGGAGCAATTTCTTCAAGGGGCTCAAACTGTTTTAACATTTCGGGAAGATGCTGCAGACGGGCATCGGAAAGTCCGCCCGCGCCCTGCCGATGGGAGAGCCTTAAGCGGATTGTTTCTTCACTGCACGCGCACTCCACAAAAATCAAAAATATATTCAATTCGGCGGCCAACGTCCTGACTTCGTCCCTCCATTTACAGTGCGCATAGGTTGCGTCCAGAACCGCTGAGCGTCCTTCTTTGAGACAATCCCTTGCCCGACTCACCATCCGGTTATAAACTTGATCTCTCGCTTCCGGGTGGTACAACCCCCGGCCGAAAGGAACGATTACCTCGCGCGGTTGAGACAACGACTCTTTTCGGATTCGATCCGATTGAATCACTGGAATCGAAAGTGCCTCTGCCAATCGCTCGGCCAGGCAAGACTTTCCCGTCGCAGGCAACCCGCAAAAAATCCACAGGACCGGTCGACTGAACCGGACGGCATATCGGTAGGCCAGGTCCAGATAGCGCCCGGCTTCATCGACAACGGCTTTTCTTTCCCCGTTTTCGACCTCTCTGGAGCGCAGACAAGCAACTTTCAGTCTTACGACGGCTCGATAAGCCGCATAAAAGTCTATCAACAGGTAAATTTCCGGATCATTAGCGGTGGTCGCATAATTACTTAAAAAAGTTTTGCTTAATTCCGGGTAACCTAACTGTTCCATATCCATGTGAAGAAATGCCAAATCAATCGCAACATCTCCATACCGGAAACGATCATTAAATTCGATACAGTCAATCACCTGAATGCCTCTATAAAAATAAACATGTTCGGCCCTCAGGTCGCCGTGCCCGTCACGAATTCGACCCGTCTCCATCCTGCGCTGGAAAAGAGGATATTGACTTCCTAAAAATGAACGGCTGGCCCGGCAAATGAATTCCCATTTTTTCGGATTTAGAATATCACCAACAAACGGCTCCAGTTGCTGGAAATTTTCTTCCGTATTGAACGCAATGACATCTTGATGACCAAATTGATCGATGTGGGGATTTCGGATACTTTTTTCATAAAAAGCAGCCAGGGTTTGTCCGAGATTTTTAAGATGAAACTTCCGGATTTTATTTTTTTTCAGTAGTTCCTTCATATTTGCCGCGTCCGGCAGCTGTCTCATCTTGACTGCATATTCTGCAATTGGGCCTCCTTTTTTTAAAGAGAACCCCCCTTTGTTGTCACTGTAAATTTGAATCACACAATGATAAACATCTTGGCTAAGCCTTTGGTTCAGAAAAATTTCTTGCTCGCAAAAGCGAAGTCGATCATTTAGATCGCGAAAATCGAGAAAACCGAAATCAACCGGTTTTTTGAGCTTATAGACCCATTTTCCAGTTAAAAACACGGATGAAATATGGGTATCCCGCCGCTTTATCTCAGAAACCGGATGGGGATAAAAAGCCGGATCGCTCATTGCCGCGCAAATACTCTCAAACTGTCGAAAGGCGTCCATAACGATTCCATTCTAATTGGAATTATATTCAAAACCTTCAATCGGATTGATGATCAAGGGAAATTGCGTTCAACTGAAGGATCGCATTTTGTATGTTTCGGGTTGAACGCATCGCCCAAACACATCATAACAATATTGCAGTTCTACCCCTCATGAACATGTTTCACAAGATGTCCTATTTCCGGGAAAACAAGTGCCTTAAGGGCTAGTTTGCATGCTTTCAGGCTGCCCGGCATGCAAAAAATAATCGTCTTTTCAACAATGCCTGCGGTAGCCCGCGATAAGAGAGCAGCTGAATCGATTTCTTCAAAACTAAGCTGGGCAAAAAGAGGACCAAAAGCGGTCAGTTCTTTTCCAAAGAGGGGCCGCACCGCTTCAATGGTGACATCCCTGTCGGTGATACCCGTGCCGCCTGTGAGAAGAAGGACCTCGGGTCCGAAGTTGCGAATCACATCAAGGACAGTACTGGTGATTGCGGCGATTTCATCCGGAACAACCTGATGGAATACGACCTCGTGGCCTTCTTTCTTGGCCCTTTTACAGATCCAGTGTCCGCTTTCATCATCCTTTAAACTGCGAGTTGTTGAAACCGTGATAATCCCAACCGCAACCTTCTTGGGAGCGTTTTCTTTATGGATTTTCGTATTCATATATCCTCTATTTATTCGATCACTACTTTTTCTACCCCGTCACTTTCTAAAAGGAAAACATTGACTCTCTCTGAACGTCTCGTTTCAATAAATTTACCCGAATAGTCGGCCTGGATCGGTAGTTCCCTGTGATCCCGATCAATCAGAACGACAAGTTCGATACGATCCGGCCTGCCGAAATCGATGACTGCGTCCATCGCAGCTCTTATCGTGCGCCCCGTAAACAGTACATCATCTACTAAAACAATCTGTTTGCCATCAATGGAAAAAGGAATATCCGTGGTCTGGACAATCGGTTGATGGCTGATTCGGGTCCAGTCATCGCGATACAGTGTGATATCCATATCGCCCGTCGGTACCTCAACGCCTTCGATTTTCTTGATTTTAGACTGGATCCGCTTGGCCAGATAGACGCCACGGGTTTGAATACCGATCAGACAAAGATTCTCAGTACCTTTGTGCACTTCAAGAATCTCATGCGTGATCCGGGTGAGTATACGATCGATATCCGATGCATCCAAAACCGTACCATATTGATTCATTTTGTTCCGACATCCTCCTTTGGATAGAATCGAATTCATCCCGAGTTTTGTAAAGGGAAATTGAAGATTTTATTATAATTGAGTATAATTATAATTTTTAATGACGGATGTTGATGAATAGGGAAACAGTCAAGTCTCCGGTTCCGCCATGCACCGGACCATATCTATCGCACAATTGTCAATGGGTCCTTTAATTATATTTTATCTCTATATCATGCGCCCTCATGAGATCAAGATTTATATCAAGTTTTTGATATCCTTCATTTATGGAAGGAACTGAAATTGCCTTGCTTTTTCGGTAGATTTTAATATAGCTTTGTCCATTGACCATTCAATCGGATATCGTGGGCTTCTGATCATATGCAGACATTACTGATGGGAACCTGCCGGTTTCTGCATATGATCAGAAGTCGGTTTTACAGATATTACTAATCAGTTCATAAATATGTAGACATTGCTACTTAACCATGCTATACTGCTGCACATGAAAAAACATGATGGCAGAAAGCTTAGCTCCAAAACTCTTGAAGAAATTCGTATTCGTGCCGTTGAGCGTGTTCAAGCTGGTGAAAGCCCTGAAAAGGTTATAAAGACACTGGGTTTTACGCGTGCATGCATATACAACTGGCTTGCAAGATATCGAAGCGGTGGATTTCACGCCCTGAAGAGTGGAAGCAAAACGGGCCGACCACGTAAGCTTGCTGGGGCTCAAATCGCTTGGGTTTATAGGACTGTGGTTGATGGTGACCCGCTTCAAATGAAGTTTCCCTTTGCTCTGTGGACTTGTTCCATGATTGCTGTAGCTATCAAATCCAAATTTGGAATCAAACTCAGCGAAACTTCTGTGGGCCGACTGCTGCACCAACTGGGATTGAGTTGCCAAAGGCCTCTTTTCCGTGCCTATCAGCAAAATGCACAGACAGTTGATGAGTGGAAACAGAAAGTGTACCCCGCGATAAGAAAAAGAGCGAAGAGCCTTGGCGCAACTATCTATTTTCATGACGAAAGTGGAATTCGGTCCGACTTTCATTCCGGTACAACATGGGCTCCTATTGGCAAAACTCCAATTGTCGAAGCGACGGGAGCCAGATTTGGCTTGAATATGATGAGCGCTATTAGCCCGCGTGGCGAAATGCGGTTTATGGTTATTAAAGAAACCATATCGGCGGATCAGATATGTGAATTTCTCAAAAGGCTCATGCATAATGCTACAAAACCCATTTTCTTGATCTGGGACGGACACCCAACGCACAGGTCAAAGAAAGTTAAGGAATGCGTGGACTCCTTTGAGGGCAAGCTGGAAATCTACACCTTGCCGGGTTATTCTCCAGAGCTCAATCCAGTTGAACAAGTATGGAACAATGTGAAGAATCACGGTGTTGGCAGAAAAAAGGTGTTTGGTCCAGATCAGCTCAAATCTTTGGTGGTCGGACAATTGCGGAGGTTACAAAAGCTGTCCTCAATTGTGTGCTCCTTCTTTCGCCATCCCGACTGCGCTTATACTTTGATTTAATGTCTATTTACTTATGAACTCCTTAGTAACTTCATTGGTTGTGTGAATTTGAAAAAAATTTTTAATAGTAAACCTCCCTGCACCGGAGTTATCTTGGCCGGAGGACTCAACTCGCGTTATTCCGGCAGAAACAAGGCTTTCATACCGGTTTGGGGAAAGAGGATTCTGGACCGCCTTTATGAAGTATTTCAAGAGGTTTTCGAAAAGATCATCCTGGTCACCAATGATCCATTGAAATATCTTGAGTGGGACTTAACAATCGTAACCGATATTTTTCCTTACAGAAGCTCTCTGACAGGAATCCATGCAGGGCTTTTTTTTGTCGAAACTCCTTTTGCGTTTTTTGCGGCCTGCGATGCTCCTTTCCTGAAAACAGAAGTTGTTGAAATGATCGTTGGCAGCATTGAAACCGGTTTCGATATTGTCATTCCCGAAACCTCATCAGGATTCCAGCCGCTTTGTGCGGTCTATGCTAAAAAATGCATCCGATCTATCGAACGACAGATTTCTCAGAAAAATTTTAAAATCGAAGGTTTCTTTCAGAGCCAGCGTATAAAAAGAATACCCGAAGAGCTTTTGCGAGTTAAGGATCCATCTCTTGTATCTTTTTTTAATGTGAACACCCCTCAAGATCTGGCTATGGCGGAAGCTTCGCTTTCATTCCCGGATCAGGACGATCCGGGGCTAAAACCCACAAATTGAGCATCCCGGTTGGATCCATGGATCAATCACAGACTTAAAACGATTCTGATAACTTATTGATTTCCGAGACTTAAGGAGCGTTTATGAATATGAATCGTCTAATCCACCGCATCAAAAACCATCCGGACTATTATAAAGTTGGCATGATTTTAGGCCACAATGGTGTTGTTCGCAGCACCTCGCGCGATGGCCGAAAAATATCCGGGCTGAAAATCATTGTGGATCATGATAAACTTCAAAAATTGATAGAGATGAATAAAAAAAGACCGGGAATCATTGAGATATTGGTCGAAATTGCTGAAAATAAGAATCTGGCGGTGGGCGATGATGTCATGTTTCTGGTCGTTGCCGGGGATATTCGGGATCATGTGATTCCGGTACTGAATGATACGCTTAATTCCATCAAAACCACCGTTACGAGCAAAACCGAATTTTTTGTATAAGTTTTATCAAATGCCGACTGATGAATGGCGTGTTTTCAGTCTTTTTTTCTTGTCACTTACGAAACGCTTTTTATGAATTGATCACGGCTGGAATCCATGATCATTTATTCGACGATTGGCACATCGTGGAAAGGCTCGAAAGGAGTTTTTATGTCGAGGTTTACCCATATTGACAATGAGGGGTGCGTAAGGATGGTGGATGTCTCCGAGAAGGAGCCGACTACTCGAGTTGCCGTGGCACAGGGGGTTGTCACTATGAATCCGGAGACCCTTGAAAGCATATACAATCAAAATATAAAAAAGGGAAATGTCATCGAAACCGCTCGAATTGCCGGTATCATGGCGGCAAAAAAAACCTCCGACCTGATCCCCATGTGCCATCCTCTTAACCTCACTCACATAAAGATTGATTTTTTTCCGGAAAAGCATGCAAATTCGATCCGTATCGAAGCTTCCGTGCGTCTTGTCGGCCGGACCGGAGTTGAAATAGAAGCGCTGACAGCCGTATCGATCGCCGCGCTGACCATCTATGACATGTGCAAGTCATACGACCGGGCAATGAGCATTTCCAATATCTATCTTCTCGAAAAATCGGGCGGAAAAAGCGGTACGTTTGTAAGAACAAAAGCTGAAATAAAATGAGTCTCATTGGGTGGATCGCACTTTTAACAACGGTTGCTGTTACCGGTTTCTTTATCGGCTGGCTGGTTGCGAAATTAAATTACTCATCTCAATTTTCATCTTCGCTTTTCGAATACAGAACACAAATTGCATGCCTCTCTGAAACGGTCCGAAGCAAAAGTGAAGAACTTAACGAGGTCCGCTCAATGCTTGACCAGTCAACCGGGGAACTCAAATCTGCAAGAGCTGAGCTTCTCCAAATCACCGAGGAACGGGCTGCCGCCTTAAGCAGACTGGATCACATGGAGGAACTCAAAGCTTCGCTGAAGTTTCATAAAGAAGAACGGAGAGCATTGCATGAGACAGTCCTCAACCTGAAAAAACGCCAGGCAAAACTCGAGACAATTATTGTAAAAGAGCGTATCGCCGCCGAACAGAAAGTCGCGTTTCTGGAAGATATCCGGAAAAATATGACCGACACCTATAGAGCAATATCTGCCAGCGCCTTGAGAGAAAACAACCGATCTTTTCTGGATCTAGCCGAAACTACACTTTCAAAGTATATTGAATCCGTTAAAAAAGACATGGATTCCCAAGGTAAAGAAATCAAGAATATCGTGCATCCGATTCGTGACGCCCTTCACAAGTATGACGAGCATATTCAGGCGATGGAGCGGGCAAGAGAAAATGCGTACGGGGGCCTTTCCCAGCAATTGCTTTCTATGGTACGAACGCAGGATATCCTTCAAAAAGAAACAGGGAAGCTCGTGAGGGCCTTACGTATTCCGCAAGTTCGTGGACGATGGGGAGAAATTACACTTAAGCGTGCCGCCGAACTTTCAGGGATGTTTAATCAGTGCGATTTCTTTGAACAACCTTCCACCCTTTCCGAAGACGGGCTCTTACGGCCGGACATGCTGGTCTATCTTCCCGGTGGTCGCCAAATCATTGTAGACGCAAAAGTACCGCTGTCCGCGTACCTTGAAGCCCTTGAAGCCGAAACGGATGAAGAATGCGATGCGATGCTTTTAGCGCATGCAAAGCATGTCCAGTCCCACATTCATGCACTGTCACGGAAAGCCTACTGGGCACAGTTTGAACAAGCACCTGAATTCGTAGTACTTTTTATCCCTGGGGAAAGCTTTTTCAGCGCAGCGCTTTCAAAAAACCCCCATCTGATCGAAGAAGGAATTAATAAGAATGTTATTCTTGCCACTCCAACAACTTTGATTTCCCTTCTAAAGACCATTGCTTTCGGATGGCGGCAGGAAGCCGTGGCTGAGAATGCGAAGACAATCAGTGAATTGGGCAGAGAACTTTATGAACGTCTCTATTCCATGACGGCACATGTTAACCGACTGGGGCGAGATATCGAACGATGTGCCACCACTTACAATCAGGTCATCGGTTCCTTTGAACACCGGGTTTTTGCCTCGGCCCGGAAGTTCAAAGAGCTCGGACTTTATCTGAAGGATGGAAAAGATTTGCTATTTATCAATCCGGCCGATAAAAAAACACGCAGACTTGAAGTCGACAATAAAACGGAAGGTACATGATTTCTTGACGATATCGGCACGGATCGTAAGCGCCGCCTACGTTCATATCTGGAAAATGAATAGATACAGACCCACCGTTTTCATTTGCGCTGTACTTTTCTTCTTTATCCCGGCATGTGAGGTGGCAATCGATCCGCCTTCATTGACCGTAGAATCCGTGGTTATCCAGGCAGCCCCGTCAGAATATCCGGAATTCGAGGATGATTGTCTATATGATGACTTAGAACATGGGATTCTGCAAAGCATTTCCTATCTAAAACGGATTCCTTTAAATAAAGATTTCGTGTTTGGAAAAGATCGGTTCAATGCAGCGCATATGATTAAGTCCTTGGAGTTTTTCTCGAAATTTGTTCAATCAAAACCCTCAGGAAATTGTTTGAAAAGCTTCATCCAGTCGAATTACCTGGTTTACAGAGTTGATGATGGAAGTAAAACACCGCAGGTCTTGTTCACCGGGTATTACGAACCGATTTTAAAAGGCAGCCTTACTGAAACAGTTGAGTATCGCTTTCCCCTCTATAGCCGTCCGGATGATCTGATAACCATTGATCTTTCGCAATTTTCTCCAAGGTTCAAAGGAGAAACATTAATCGGGCGATACACGGGACGAACAATCGTGCCGTATTACGATCGCAGCGAGATCAAACAAACCGCATCTTTTAGAGATCGAGCCAGACCCATTGCCTGGGTGAAGGATCCGATTGATCTTTTTTTCCTGCACATTCAAGGATCCGGAAAAATTGTTCTTGATAACGGGGAAACAGTTAATGTCCATTATGATATCACCAATGGCCGGCCCTATCGAAGTATCGGCAACCTCTTGATGGAAAAAGGGAAAATAGACAGATCTCGGATCTCAATGCAAACGATTGCTGCATATCTGCGAGAGAACCCGCAGGAAGCCGATCGCATATTAAATCACAATCCCCGTTACGTATTTTTTAAAAAAGAATCGGAAGGTCCCTTCGGCTCTCTTGGGGTTCCCCTGACCCCCGGTCGCTCCATCGCCTTGGATCGGCGCATATTTCCTCCGGCATCCCTGGCTTTTATTGAAACAAAAAAGCCTGTAATTGGTGGAAAAGACAGGGTTTGTGGATGGACGAACTTGAGTCGATTTGTCCTGAATCAAGACACGGGCGGGGCGATTCAGGGTGCGGGTCGAGCCGACCTGTTCTGGGGAAGCGGTACAGAAGCGGAAATATCAGCAGGAATGATGCAACAGATGGGTGACCTCTACTTTCTGGTTCTCAAGCCGGATGATATGTAGAAGACTTCTTGGGCACCCGTTGCCTCATAATTAAATGTTACCGGAGTGAGGAAGAGTTTCGTTGACCGTGGGGTAACGAGGATAGCAGGATTTGAATATTTTTTTAAGTTTTTTCCATAGCGGTTTTGAGCAGGAAAGGGTTGAGCGAGCGGAACTGCAAATGGAGATTTTTTTAGAAGCCTCTGGGACGTGTGGTGATTCAAGGATTCTCAGGTAAGAGGTTTTGGGGGCATCATGACGTTTGAGGGTTTTTGAACCGATTCGCTGTTTGGACAGGAGTTTGACCGAAGGGCAGAAGAAGTTGTGATACAGGCGCCACTCATTGGAGTAGAGTTCGTTGAGCAGGGTAACCACACCGGGGTTGTCGAGTCGATCGTAACCGATCCATTGCCGGACATGGGTCCAGTTTTTTTGTTCGATATGGGCGTTGTCGTCTTAGTGATATGCGCGGCTTCGAGTAAAACTGACGGGGCGTTTTCGGTTTTGGAAGTGTCGCAGGAGGTGGTAGTTGAGGAACTCAGAGCCGTTATCGCAGTCGAAGCCCAACAGAGGGAACGGCAGGGATTGTTCGATGTCACATATTTGCCGGAGCACATCGGTTTCGCCCCGTCCCCAGACCGCGCGCTGTTCGGTCCAACCGGTGGCGATATCCACACAGTCAATGGTGTATGCGAACTGGCCGGCCATGCAGGTGCCGCAGTGGGCCACCGTATCGGCTTCGATAAACCCGGGACGAGTTTGATCCCACTGGTTAATGGGGATCTGGTTGCGCAGCAGGGTGCCGGGTTTGGTTGTAGAACGGCCGCCCCTGGTATAGCGAATGCGCGTGGGCTTGAGAAGCCGAGATTGCCTTCAGGGCCTGTTTAACCTCCGGCGATAGAGGTCCCATGATGTCCTGGTATCCCGGCAGCCACAGGGGCACAATAGCCTTCAGGCGTTTGACGCGGGGCAGAGTGGCCGCGAGCCATATTTTTTTCAACGGTTTGAGGATATCCCGCATGTGATAGATCGGTTTGGTGCCGCGCTTTTTGGGTTTGGGTTGGGTGAACCGTCTGTATTTGCGTAGCAGCCGGATTGCGTGTTTGCGATGATATCCCAGGGTAGCGCAGAACTCATCCAAAATCCGGCTTTTCTCGGCTCGGTGGGCACACTTGTATCGCAAAAAAACGGTCTCGATATATTCGCGTTTGGATTGCGGACTCATATTTCCATCTCCTCATGGGGTGGTTTTTCGGTAACATGAAATATGAGTCAACGATACTTTTCAATTCAACCTTTCGGTAACATTTAATATGAGGCAATTCGGCCCTTCCA
>Ga0116141_10001926_pt1 | contig 17897 bp, 15 predicted proteins | sample AD_UKC097_MetaG_FD_89744 | JGI IMG/M metagenome (GOLD analysis project Ga0116141, IMG submission 89744) | Active sludge microbial communities of municipal wastewater-treating anaerobic digesters from USA - AD_UKC097_MetaG | ecosystem: Engineered > Bioreactor > Anaerobic > Digestate | place: USA...
AAATATCACCATCAAATCTAGAGAAACGAAACATATTATGCATATCTCTAACATTACCTACATCCCACATAGAAATATCCCCATTAAACTGAGCTCTCTCAAACATTCCTTTCATACTCTTAACATTAGATACATTCCACATAGAAATATCCCCATTAAATTGGGATTTGTAAAATAACTTACTCATATCAGTTATTTGAGAGGTATCTATATCATTTAAATTACACGCTGGACCTTCTTTAGCAATCCTTTCTTCTATAATTTTTTTGAGCTCTTCCCTATCCTTAGGGAAATAATTATAAGATTGAATCTTCATTTTAGTTTTTTTTTAATTATTTTTTATTTCATCACCGCAAATATATAATTAATTTCGGATTGCGGATTTCGGATTTCGGAATCAAAAAAGTCGAAAGTCGAAAGTCGAAATTTTGAAGTTGAGCTACTTTGTAATTTATCAACCTGATAATCAATCCTTTCAATGTATTATGTTCTAAAAATTTCTACCTTCTACCTTCTACCTTCTACCTTGTAAAACCGTAATTCGTAATTGGATCACATATTTCCAAAAAAGGTCAAATATTCTAGAGTGGGGAGTTGAAATAACAAAAGAGACACCTCAAATCCTGCCCCCTAATATTTTTAATTTCAAAAAGAAGATAAAAATAAAAATGGTATAAGGAAAAATATATCAAGAGTAAAAGTTGTCCAATTCCCCTCCTTTGGAGGGGCTAGGGGAGGTCAAATCCGTAATTCGTAATTCATTCCGCCCTCCGCCCTCCGCCTTCCGCCTTCACTTGTTAATTCTGTCTTGGTTTTTCGCGATAAAACTTTCCCAGCCGGAATATCTTTCGGTGGTGGTGGTGATTCGGTTTTGAAAATGATGACAAACTGCAACAGCGAGGGCATCCGTCGCGTCGTGGGAGGCAACAGAGGCGTGGAGCAGGTTCATGTTTTTGAGCATGGCAGCAACTTGCACTTTCGAAGCACTTCCTTTGCCTGTGATCGATTGCTTGATTTTTCTGGGAGAGTACTCAAAGACTGCCAAATTGCGCGATAGTGCGGCGGCAATCACAACACCTTGAGCACGTCCTAGTTTGAGCATCGACTGGGGATTTTTCCCGTAAAAAGGATCCTCAATGGCTAATATTGTGGGATGATACTGATCAATAATTTCAATAATCTTTTGGAAAATGCGCTTTAGTTTGGTGTGGTGGTCGGGCAGCTTGTTCAACCGCTCAATGCCTACTGTCAAAGGTGAAATTTGACTGTTTTGAACCTGAATTACCGAAAAACCCATAATGGTTGTCCCCGGGTCAACACCTAAAATAATCATAACCAGAAATTGAGTTTGAGGGTTTTAAAATTAATGGTAGCCTGATGTTGGACAAAGAAATCACTCCCTAAAATGCCCTGCATAGAGGGTAGTTTTAAATTTTTATACGCCTGGTTGACATGCGACATATCCAGTAAAACGAGCTGCATCTCCGAAATCAGGGCTCTTCCAATTTTTAAATCGGTGAGTGTTGTGATATTGGTTTCGAAAGAGGAGGAAGTGATGCTGACATTATCAGCCTCATTCTCTACAATTGAGGCGTCGGAATCATGTTGGGTGAAAAAATCATGATCAAAACAGGTTCGCGAAGCACCGGTATCCACAATTAAGTGGATCGTTTTGTTTTTCCATCTTCCCTTTACTGCAATATGAAAGCTATGTTGCTCTAATTCATAAAGATGAAGTTTTACACTATGTCTTTTCTTATTCATAAGCTCAACTATTCCGAATTGATTGAACCGCAAAGGTACTAAAAAAGATGCGTTTTAGAGTTGCTGTGATAAAGCATCACCAAAGTTCCTCCATACTTTTTTACTTCCGAACGAATCTCTTCAATCGCTTGCTGATACTCATCTTTGCTGTTGTAAAGCTGATAGAGTGCTCCGTCCATAACATGGAGCGGAACAAGCAGCAGATCTCTGGATTGATTCAGATCCAGGTTAAAAAAAGGAATCGGGATTGTAGTTCCGGTTCTAAAGCCGACTTCATCAGCCCACCCTAAGGAGTAATCCTCTTTAATCCCCGCATTAATCAGTGCTTCAAAAGTGGAGGGAAACCGAACTTTCAGAAAATGTTGTCTTGATTTGGTGATGAGGTTTCCCCATCGTTGTTCCAGCTTCTGTTTCTCTTTACGGATTAATTCGGTCTTTTCACTGGAATGATACGAAGGATGAATGCCGATATCCGAAAAGGAGCTCAACTGGTCTAAGAGTTGCTTAAAAGCGCGACTATCAGGGTCAATATTGCGGTCGTAACGAGAAAATGGAGCTGTCAGCACAAAATGAACTGGTTTGTGCCCCTCAGCAGCAGCCAACTGCCGATGCAGTTCAAATCGGTCGAAAGGATCTTGTACGGGCAAATTTAGCATCCCCCTGATTTGTTTTATTCCATGATGAAAACGGAAAAAAATAAACGACTTAGCCATAGCTCCCAGCAGACGGAAACCCCTTCTGCCCCGATAGAGGTAAGCGATATCCACATCGAAGGTGGTAAGCAGCTGATAGGGTAGAGTAATATGTTGAAAATCAGGGAAATACTCCTTGATTTTGTCAGCTAACGCCAAACTCAAAATGTTCACCATCGGCTTGCGGTGCCATCCCAAGCGATAACTCACGGAGTCGCTCACTTTAAAGCGCCCATGCTGATCTTGAGACGCTTTATTGGTGTACTCTTCATATCGTGTGAGTAGATAAAAAGAGATCGCCAAAGGATCGACAGGGAAAACCCCTTGCTCAGTGGGAAAGAAAAGCGTGTACTCCTTCCAGGGCGTAGGCTCGATGGTTTGCGCAACAATATGTTCTTCAAAAAGGAGAGGATGCGCCTGAATCCACAAGTTATTTTCAATTGATGGTTCTTCAAAAGAGTAGCAAAACCGGGGTCCGCTACAGGATTTGTATTCCTCAATATTTTCGGTAATCAGGAAGGGAACACCTAAGATCTTTTCCAACATGATATGGAGCGTGTATTCCAGTCTGTGACTTTTTTGCGGTGTCCATATCAAAATTGTACTCATACCAATTCTCCGATTAGCGTACCTGCGGTACATTTAGTGATTAGAACGGTTACGTAATCTCCGACCTGAACCTCTTTTCTGGGGAAAACACACACTTTGTTTTGGCTGTTTCGTCCAAACATCTTCAAATCGGATCTTTTTGATACTCCCTCAACCAACACTTCAAATGTTTTACCCACATCCTGCTGGTTACTTTGTAGTGAGAGTTCCTGTTGCAAAGCGATAATCTCTTCCAATCGTCTCTTTTTGACCGCATCGGGAACATCGTCAACCATGGTTTCAGCAGCCTTAGTGCCTCCTCTGACAGAGTATCGGAACATAAAAGCGGAACTGTAATGCACCTCTTTCATAATCGACAGAGTATCTTGATGATCCTCTTCAGTTTCTCCGCAAAAACCGGACAAAATATCGGTAGATAGTGCACAATCGGGGATTAACCGCTTAATTGTAGCAATCCGCTCTAAGTAATATTCGCGGTCATAAACGCGGTTCATCCTTTTCAGCACGGCAGAACTTCCCGATTGCACCGGAAGGTGAATATATTTGCAAATATTGGGGTAATCTGCGATGGTTTGAATCAGTTTATCGGAGATATCTTTAGGGTGTGAAGTAGCGAAGCGAACTCTCAAAAGGGGAGATATTTGCGCTATGGCAGCCATTAAATCGGCAAAATCGAAATTTTTCTCTCCCTCTTTCCAACGGTAGGAGTTTACATTTTGTCCTAACAAGGTAACCTCTCTGTACCCCTTTTTCAGCAGATTACGACACTCTTCCATGATCGATTCCGGGTCGCGACTTCTCTCTCTGCCGCGAGTATAAGGCACAACGCAGTAGGAACAGAAGTTGTTACAGCCTCGCATAATCGGAATAAATGCGGAAACGCCATTGTCGTTATAACGTTTGGGAATAATTTCACTGTAAGTTTCCTCTTCTGACAACAGCAGATTAAAGGATGGTTCTCCTTGAGCAGCATCTTCAATGAGTTGAGGCAAAGAACGATAGGCGTCAGGACCGGCGATAAAATCGAGTGCTTTCTCCTGTTCCAGCAAATCTTCTTTGATCCGTTCAGCCATGCAGCCCAACAACCCTATCAGCAGTTGCGGATTCTTTTTTTTGAGCGATTTAAGCTCTCGCAATCTTTTTCTGATTCGCTGTTCGGCATTATCCCTGACTGAGCAGGTGTTCAGCAATACCAAGTCCGATTCTCTGGAATTATCAGTAATTTCGTACTGATCTGACAGGATTGAAGCCACAATCTCACTGTCAGCAATATTCATCTGACAGCCGTATGTCTCAATATAAAGTTTTTTCATAAAAACTACTTGATCAAGAATGGGAATTTGTCAAAATTCTTCAATGCAATACTGGTTCCACGGGCAACAGCTCTCAATGGATCCTCTGCAACATGAATTTTTAATTTGGTTTTTTTGGCAAGTCTCTTATCCAATCCCCTTAACAAGGAACCGCCACCGGCAAGATAGATCCCGGTTTTATAAATATCCGCAGAAAGTGTCGGAGGAGTTAGCTCAAGTGCATTGATTACGGAAGCTTCAATTTTTGTAATCGAATCATTCAACGCCTGGGCAATCTCACGATAGTTTACTTTCACCGATTTGGGAATTCCCAATAGCAAGTCTCTACCATAAGCTTCATAATCTTCCGGTGGATTATCCAAATCTTCAATCGCAGCGCCCACATTAGTTTTAATCTCTTCCGCCATCGATTCACTCACGTAAATATTATGTTTTTTACGCATATACTCAATGATATCCTCATTGAAGTCATCCCCTGCAGTTTTAATCGACTTTTGGGTCACTATACCACCCAAAGCGATTACGGCAATTTCACTGGTACCACCACCTATATCTACAATCATATTTCCGTTGGCATCCAATACGTCGATTCCGATTCCGACAGCAGCTGCCATAGGCTCATGAATCAATCTTACCTCTTTTGCTCCCGATTGTTCGGCAGAGTCTCTTACCGCACGTTCTTCCACTTCAGTGATGCCCGAAGGGATACAGATTACCATTTTGAGAGCCGGTGGAAACAAGATTCCGCGGGTTCCGGTCATCTTGATAAATTCGCGCAACATCATCTCTGTAGACTGGAAATCGGCAATAACTCCATCTTTCAATGGACGAATAGTTAAAATATTCTCGTGGGTTCTTCCATGCATCATTAATGCCTTTTTACCTACAGCCATGACTCGTCTGGTATTGCGCTCCACAGCAATGATGGACGGTTCATCAACGACAACCTTATCATTGTGTAAAATTACGGTATTGGCTGTTCCTAAGTCGATAGCAATCTCTTTAGTGAATAATGATAAAAAACCCATGATGATAAATTTAACCCGCAAAGATACAAAAATTTGTGTAAGTTACCCTATTTATTGCAACTTTTTTTCTATTTTTGCAAAAAATAGTTTCTTATGAAAACCCGGACTCTTTTTTTACTCCTATTACTGACAGGTGGAGTTGCTTTTTCTCAATCAAATATCACTTATGATTTGGAGGAAGGGTTGACCGAATTGTTGGATTTGAATCAGGCTGCCTGGGAAAAAGTGAAAAAAGTAGATGGGTATCGAATTCAGATCGTCTCACTTTCCGGAACCAATTCCAAGATGATGGCAGAAAAAATGCAGACAGAATTCAATCAAAAATTTCCTAAGATCACTTCCTATGTAACCTATTTTGAACCCAATTTTCGCTTGAGAGTGGGAGATTTTAGGACTAAACTGGATGCATACCGCTTTTACCAGGAAATCAATGCAGCCTATCCCGGTGCCTTTATAATCAAAGATAAAATCGAATATCTGTTCCGGTAAGTTTTACCTATTTTGCGATTGTTTGGAACGCTTTTTCAATTCGTCGTACAGTTTCTTCGACCCCTATAAATTCTACAATTTCGAATAGATCAACCCCTTTGGTATCTCCGACTAAAGAGAGCCTTAAACAGTTCATAATCTGTCCCATATTGAGTTGCTGATCCTGAATGTATTGAGTTACAAGGGTATGCAGATGCTCTTTTTCAGATGAAGTCGCGGTTAGTAACAGTTGCTGAATCGCTCGAAGATGTTCAGCCGTATTTTCTTTCCATCTTTTCTTGATTACATCAGGGTTGTATTCAGTTGGTGCAACGAAAAAATAGTGCACTTGCTCCCACCATTCAGTCATAAAATAAACCCGCTCCTTAACCAAGGAGATCACTTTCAGTAACTGTTCTTCGGATGCTTCTATTTCTTTTTCTTTAAGAATTAAAAAAAGGGGGGAGGCAAGCTGTTCCTCTTCGCAAAGCTGTATGTAATGATGGTTAAACCATCGTGCCTTATCCAAATCGAATTTGGCTCCGGACTTGCTAACTTTATCTAACGAGAATTGCTCAATCAATTCTTCCATGCTCATCACCTCCTGATCATTCCCCGGATTCCAGCCCAAGAGCGCCAACATATTAATCACCGCTTCAGGAAGATAGCCGCTTTCACGATATCCGGATGAGATCTCCTGAGTCACAGGATCTTTCCATTCCAACGGGAATACCGGAAATCCCAAACGATCGCCGTCGCGTTTGCTGAGCTTTCCATTGCCGTCAGGTTTCAAAAGGAGCGATAAGTGTGCAAATTGGGGAGCTTCCCACTCAAAAGCACGATACAGCATCACATGCAAAGGGGCTGATGGGAGCCACTCTTCTCCTCGAATCACGTGCGTAATCTCCATGAGGTGGTCATCTACTATGTTCGCTAGGTGATACGTGGGCAATCCATCCGATTTGAACAACACTTTGTCATCCAAAATGCGGGTGTTGATAACCACTTCGCCACGGATGAGGTCATTCACAGTAATATCTTGATTTTCAGGATGTTTAAAACGAATCACATAATCTCCTTTAAGTCTTTCTTCAACCTCTTCAGGTGACAATGTAAGAGAATTACATAAAGAATCTCTGGTTTGGGTATCATATTGGAAAGTGGTCTTTTGCGCTTCCGCCTCTTTTCTTCTTTGCTCCAGTTCTTGCGGGGTGTCAAAGGCGTAGTAAGCCCAACCGCGCCGGATAAGGAGATCAGCGAATTCTCGGTAGAGCTCCATCCGTTCTGATTGCTTGTAAGGAGCGTGGGGACCACCCACATGCACTCCCTCATCAAATTGAATTCCTAACCAATCGAAGGCTTCAATAATATACTCTTCTGCACCCGGAACAAAGCGGGTCTGATCAGTATCTTCGATACGAAGGAGCAGCTTGCCGTTGTGTTTTTTGGCAAAAAGATAGTTGTATAAACAAGTTCTAACGCCACCAATATGCAAAGGACCGGTGGGACTGGGAGCAAAACGTACTCTAACCATAGTATAGCAGGATTTTGTCAATAAAATTATTGATTCAATGGAATTGAATTATTAATCGACAAAAATACAAAAGATTTCGGATTTCGGATTTCGGATTTCGGAATTAAATTGCATTGTCAAATTCGTCTTTATTTTCCCTTTTGTACAAGCTGATCAATCAGCTCTGCGCCTTTTTGAGAAGCACCACCCGAGCCCAGTTTGGTTTTTAATTCCCGGTATTGCTCCAGCATGCCCTCTCTCTTTTCTCCATTTTTTAAGATGAGTTTGAGCTCTTTTACTAATCTGTCGGGATTCAAATCGTGTTGAATCAATTCGGTAACTACGGGTTGATCCAAAATCAAATTAACCAGAGAGATAAATTTCAGATCCTTTCCAACTACTCTTTTGGCGATGGAGTAGGAGATTGCATTGCCCTTATAACAAACAACTTGTGGGGTATTGAGGAGTGCGGTTTCCAAGGTGGCTGTTCCGGAAGTAACCAGCGCTGCTTCCGCATGGTGAATTAAGGGGTAGGTGTCACCTTCAACCAGTTTGATATCCCGATTTCCAATCAGTTTTTGATATAAAGAGAGCGGTTGCCACGCCACTTTTGAAATCACAAATTGATATTCAGGAAATTGATCCATAATAGATACCATAATGGGTAAAATATAAGTCAGTTCCTGCTTTCTGCTTCCGGGAATTAAGGCAATGATGGGGCGCTCATCCAGTTGATACTGCTGTTTGAAATCGGCTTGGGAAACCATTTGAGGCGTTTTATCCTGAATTACATCCAACAGAGGATGCCCAATGTACGCCACATCATATTGATAGCGTGCATAAAACTCTTTCTCAAAAGGTAAAATGGAGAGCAGCAGATCCACATCTCTTTTGATCTGAAATACTCTCTTTTTCTTCCAAGCCCACACGGAAGGAGAGACATAATGCACCACCTTGAACCCATTTTCACGGGCAAATTTCGCCATTTTCAGATTAAAGCCGGGATAATCAATGAAAATCACAACATCCGGTTCGTACAAAAGCATATCAACCTTACAGATGGAGAAATTTTTAAGAATCGTTCTGAGATTTACCAAAACTTCCCAAAACCCCATAAAAGCCAGTTCTTTATAATGCTTGATCACCTCTCCGCCTTGCGCTTCCATAAGGTCGCCTCCCCAGACTAAAAAGTCCGCTTCAGGGTCATTCTTCTTGATTTCAGCCATTAAATAGGATCCTAACAGATCTCCGGATGCCTCTCCGGCAATAATATAATATTTCATGAATTCTAATCTCTAACAGTACTTTTAATTATGATTTCTGTATCTTTATTTTTCCTTTTTTCCTGCGCAATCGAAATGCTGACATTTAAGTCGTAGCCGATTAATACGATGACACAACTCCAGTTAATCCAGATAAGAATTAACAATATCGCCCCAATGGATCCGTAAACTGCATTGTAAGAAGAGAAATTGGCAAAATAGAAGTTAATCCCCTTCAATAAAACGACCAGCATAATAGCTGAAAAAGTAGCTCCGGCAGAAAAAAATCGGAAAAACTCTTTCTTGTAGGGTGCGAAATAGAAAAGGGCTGACAATAAAAGATACATCAGCGTGAAAAGTGAAAGCCACTTGACGACTGCAATCAAATAGGTGTACCACCCGCTATTAGGTCCAATTAAAGTACCTATTCGATGGTACAAAATGGAGGTGGCAACAAAAACGGCACTCGCTGCGATAATGATAACGAGGAAAACAATCACCATCACCATACTGACCAGCAACTGATTGAAAAAGGAGCGCTTTTCCATATCAAAATAGCTGATATTCAATGTGGTAATAATTGAATTTACACTCAGGAAGGAGAGGTATAATCCCAATCCGATTGAAAGGTAAAGAATCGCACTGTTCTGTTGTAAAATAAGAGTATGAATTAAATCGATGATGGTGGTCCATAGGTAGGGTGGTGTTAGCGATTGGATGATATCGAGCATTTTGAGTTGAATTGATGGTCCCAGGAAAGAGATGGTAGCAATCAAAGTCATCAGCATGGGAATCGCTGATGCGAATATATAGTAAGTCATGGCTGCAGCACGCTGAAATAGAATACCTCTAAAAAGAGACTCTAAAAAGAAACGCATTACATCCCAAAAGGGAACTCCTTGAAATCCGGGGAGAATTAACTTTTTTAAAGTTTTGGAAACCTTTTGAATAAAAGGTTTTTGATAGAATTGAATGATTTTTCTCCGGGTTTTAAAGGAGTAAAAGGGTCCTTTTTCCATTTTATTGGATAAATTTTAAACTCAAATCGATACTTTTAATCTGATGTGTTAAGGCTCCGATAGAAATGAAGTCTACACCTGTTTCAGCATACTCTCTTACATTTTTCAATGTAATACCACCGGAGGCTTCGGTTTCAACTCTTTTGTTGATCAATTGAATCGCCTCTTTCATCCTCTCAGGGGTAAAATTGTCCAACATGATACGGTCGACACCGCCATGGTTTAAAACTCTTTGTACCTCTTCCAAGGAACGGGTTTCAACCTCAATTTGGAGTTGTAAATTATTCTTTTTGAGGTAATCTTTAGCTTTATCTATTGCTTTTTCGATGGATCCGGCAAAGTCAATATGGTTATCTTTTAACATGATCATATCGAACAATCCAAATCGATGGTTTTGTGCCCCACCGACACTGACAGCATACTTTTCGACAAACCTTAATCCGGGAGTTGTTTTGCGTGTGTCTAAAATGACAGCACCGGTTCCGCTGATAGCATCCACATATTGTCGGGAGTTAGTCGCAATTCCACTCATCAATTGCAAAAAGTTAAGCAGGGTGCGTTCAGCTGTTAACATGTTTCGGGCTGCTCCTTTCAGCATAAATACAATATCACCGACAGCGATAGTGTCTCCATCGGAAAAGTAGGTTTCCATGCTGATGTTGGGGTCAACCTGCCGGATTACTTCTCGTGCCAGATCAATACCGCAAAGGATTCCGGGTTCTTTGACTAATAGTTTCATTTGCCCCTGAATAGTAGGGTCAATAGATGCCAGAGAGGAGTGATCTCCCGATCCAATATCTTCTGCTAAGGCTTGCTTAACAATGGTTTCAAAATTGTTCCTCATTTTATAATTTTGATTTCAGGTGTGGTGATAATATTACTATGATGTAATGCACGATCTACAATGTAGAACTCAAATCGGATGGTGTCATAAATGGAGGTGATATTATTGATAAATAATTCAATCTCAATGTTACCATGGATCGATTCCGGAGTACGATTGCTCAATCTGGGAATACGAGCATGCTGTTCAGCCGGGAGATCCACTTTGACAAAGGTTCCATTTTGTTTTTCGTAATAATCAATGAAAAAATTATAGTAGTATATAGAAGAAGTATCAAAAGGAGGGAGCAAATCCGATCCCTCACTATTCAATCCTATATCACCATCTCCATCCTCAAAGTAGAAAGTCAACATGGCTTTATCGTCACTTCCGAATGAATTGGGGATTTTTTCCAAACTAACAAACTCAGTGTGCGGTATAACACTATACTTCTCTTCCGGGATACAACTCCAAAAGAGAAGGGCTACCAACAAAAAGAGTATGCTTTTTTTCATTGCTATTCAATTTGCATATAGTGTCGAGTAACCCGAATGGTATCAACCGCTTCTTTGACATCGTGGACACGTAAGATATGCGCACCCTTTTGAACTGCAAAACTGTTCAATGTGATGGTTCCGGCCAACATTTGATCCGGAGTGCTGTCCAATAGATGATACAACATCGATTTGCGTGAAATACCAACCAATAAAGGTAATTCCAGTGCATGTAACAGATCCAGATGCTTCATCAAAAAGTAGCTTTGATCTACCGGTTTTCCAAATCCAAACCCGGGATCAAGAATGATATCGTTCACATTTTCAGCCTTCAGTTTTTCAACTTGATTGGCAAAAAAGGTGAGCATATCGGGAATCAAATCTTCATTTTCTAAAGGTTTCTCTCGGTTGTAATGGGTTAAACAGTAAGGAACTTGTAGTTTCCCCATTGTTTTAAACATATCGGGATCAATTCCTCCGGAAATATCGTTAATCAAGACTGCTCCCTCTGATACTGCCATTTCTGCAATACGAGCGCGGAATGTATCAATGGAAACCCGGGCTTCAGGGAAATGGAACATAATCAGCTTGAGATATTTCTTGATCTGCATAAATTCGGTTTCCGCATCCAAAGGAGTATGATTGGGACGGGTTGATACAGCACCTAAGTCAATGAAAGTGGCTCCTTCAGATAAATGCTGTTCCACCCTTTGCAGAGTGGAACGATCATCGTTAACACGACTTTTCCAATAGAAAGAGTCGTTGGTGCAATTCACAATACCCATCACAATGGGCGTTTTAAGTGATATGGGTTCTTCCTTGATATTGAGGTACATAATTCGCAGAATAATTCTATCAGGTTATTTTTCGTCCGGTGCAGCAATATTGCTTCCACAATCATCCACAATCATACGATACCATCTGTCAGGATATCTGGGTTGTTTTGGGAATACAACTTGTGGATTTCTGTCTCCTTCAGTTTTAAACTGTCCATGCTCCTCAACTTTCACGTTTCCATCGTGGTATTTAACCAACAAATATTCAAAAAGTCTGCTCCACTCGTCAACAACTTGTTGAGCTACTTGATTAGTGTAGTTTGTAATTTGAGCTACACCTGCAACTTCATCCTTTTCAAGTAATGCAGCCCATTCTTTCTCTTTGGAAGCAATATCTTGAATGGTTCCCAACTCCCATTTATCTTGTTTTTCCCGTACATGTACAATCATATCACTATAACGGGTATATACAAAGTTACTTACTTTGGTAAATGTCCAAAATGCTGAAGTAGGAGAGTACTCTGCCATTGATCCGTTGCCAACACGGTAGGGCATAGGAACTTTGTTGATTCCGGCAAACATGGGTACATAGCATGACATTCCTACATCGTCAACACTAAACCAAAGGATTCCACCTACTTTATCAGGTAGCCAATTGCGTGTTTGAGCTACAAAAGAGAAGCCTGTTTGTTGAGTTGCTGTGGCTCTTTCGTGGATGTAGTTTTTACCGTCTAATGACCAGGTCATCGGTCTCCATCTGTAAGGACAAGAATATGGACCCGCACCCAAATCTTTTGTCATATCCATAGAAGTGCCTTCATAGTGGTCTCTCATATAGTCCATCATATCTCTAACACTGATTTTCTTAACCGGTTTAATCCACAAAGGCATTTTTTCTTTGCTCTCTAGGTCTTCACCACGGGCATATTTTTCGTAAGGTCTGGCTAATTCAGGATTAACTCTGTGAAAGAAAGCCCATACACGCGCTTCACAAGCACGGGCAGCACCAAAATCAAGTGGCGCATAAGTGTGAGCAAAACTGAAATCTTCATCTTTTCCTTGAGCGGGATATAAACCTGCTAATTTAGCGAAGGAGATGACGTCGTGTGAGTAGACTGTTTCTACTTCAGGATTGAAGATTTTTTGAAACTCTTTATTGGTAATAGACGTTTTCCCGTTAGCAATAGGGAATGTGGTAATACGGGCTTGGTTAGCATGACCGGAAACATATCCGTCCGGAATACGACGAGCTACCCATACCGCACCTTTTGTCCAGCCTTTGAGCGTTCTGCCTTTAGCATCTTTCATTTCTTCTCCTTTACTAATCAATTCAAAGATCCAGGCTTCATGTGGATCAATGATGGATAATGACTCGCCACTACTGGCATATCCATAGTTGTCTAAAAGTTCACTGATGATCTTGATCGCTTCACGGGCATTTTTAGCTCTTTGTAAAGTGATGTAGATCAGTGAACCATAATCGATAATCCCATTGGGTTTCTCAAGCTGTTTCAATCCACCGTAGGTGGTCTCCGAAATAGCCAACTGATGTTCATTGATGTTTCCTACCACTTGGTAAGTATGTGTAACTTGGGGTATTTGTCCCATATAGTTTCCGGAATCCCACTCAATAACATCCATCATTGAACCGGCAGGATGATCCTGAGCAGGCCAAAAATAAAGTTCACCATATAATGTGTGTGAATCTGCGGAATAGGTTACAAAACAAGAACCATCCTGACTCGCACCCTTAGTTACGATAAAATTAGTACAAGCACTAAGAGAGTACGTGAATACTCCAATAGTGAGAAGTGCTAAGGTTAAAAAAGTTTTTTTCATACAAAGATTGAATTTAAATGATTAAACGAACCTGCAAAGTTACTACTTATTTTTTAATTACTCTGCACCCCTTTTTATTCCGGATAATAACTTGTTGAAAGTAAATAAAATAGAGTGTAAATTTAAGAATTGGTTAAATTTTTGTTTTTTATGAATTAAAGTGAAGAAAAATTAAAAAAAAGTTAAAAAATTTTATTAACTTTGCACGATCTAACAACTATCTAGTATGAAAAAAAAGATATTTAGCAAATCTAAAATGAAGGGATTGGATAATTACGTTCAGATTACGCCCGATAACCAGAGAACAGGTTCTTTTGAAAAAGTTCCAACTCGTATTTTTGATAACAACAAATTGATAGCTGAGGCAGTTGCCTACGAAATAGCTTCGTTGATACGTGCAAAACAGAAACTGAATGAACCGGCAGTACTCGGATTGGCAACAGGATCTACACCGATCACTGTCTACGCCGAATTGGTACGTATGCATCGGGAAGAGGGATTGAGTTTTAAAAATGTAATTACTTTCAATCTGGATGAATATTACCCTATGTCACCTTCCTCTCGACAAAGCTTTGTGCACTTCATGAATGAACGTCTTTTTGATCATGTTGATATTCCAAGAGAGAATATTTACATTCCTGATGGAATGCTTAAAAGAGAAGAGATATCAGATTACTGTGCGGCTTATGACAGGAAAATTGAACAAGTAGGCGGTATTGATATTCAAATATTGGGCATTGGCAGAACAGGACATATAGGTTTTAATGAACCCGGTTCTGAATTGAACTCTCCAACTCGTCTAATCGCTATAGATTACGTTACCATTACTGATGCTGCTTCTAATTTTCATGGAGAAGAACATGTGCCAACGCGTGCGATTACAATGGGAGTTTCAACGATTTTGAAATCCAAAAGAATCATTTTGATTGCATTGGGAGAAGGCAAAGCCAATGTTATACAAAGAACGGTTGAGGGAGAAATCTCTTCTGAGGTACCGGCTACTTTCTTGCAACATCATGACAACACGATTGTTGTTTTAGACCAAGCCTCAGCTTCGGAGTTGACAAGAGTTAAAACACCTTGGTTAACTGATATTTGTGATTGGAAAGATCCAAGATTGATGAGAAGAGCTGTAGTGTGGCTGTGTCAAAAATTGGAAAAACCCATTTTAAAATTAACCGATCGGGACTATCGTGCACATGGCATGGGCGATTTGATTGCGGAAAGAGGACCATCTAATAAAATCAACATCGATGTGTTTAATGGATTACAAAAAATAATTACCGGTTGGCCGGGAGGTAAACCCAATGCGGATGATTCTTCCAGGCCGGAAAGAGCACTTCCTTATCCTAAAAGAGTAGTGGTGTTTAGTCCACACCCCGATGATGATGTGATCTCAATGGGAGGAACCCTCTCCAGGTTGGTGGAACAAGGTCATGAGGTACATGTAGTGTATCAAACCTCCGGAGCAGTTGCTGTACATGATGATGATGTCATTAGATATATTGATTTTGCTGCCCATTTTAATGACCGAAATCAATTTGATCATAAGGATTCAAGTCAACTATTCAAACAAATCAAATCGGATCTAGCCAAGAAAAAACCGGGTGATGCAGATACTGAAGCGGTCAGGAATGTAAAATTGTTGATTCGACAGGGAGAAGCAGAAGCAGCTTGTCGTTTCTTAAATATTCCGCGTCAGAATGCTCACTTTTTAGAGATGCCCTTTTATGATACGGGAAGAGCTGCGAAAAAACCGCTTTCCGATCAGGATATTGAGTTGCTAACTGATCTTTTAACAAAAGTTCAACCCCATCAGATTTATGCTGCCGGAGACCTTTCCGATCCGCATGGTACACACCGGGTTTGTCTCGAAGCTGTTTTTAGAGCATTGGATCAATTGCAGAATGAACCCTGGATGCTGGATTGCCGCGTATGGCTCTATAGAGGTGCATGGCAAGAGTGGGATATGGGAGATATCGATATGGCTGTTCCAATCAGTCCGGATGAGTTGGTTGTGAAACGAAAAGCGATTTTTAAACATCAATCTCAAAAAGATAAAGCCCTGTTCCCCGGGTCGGATGAAAGAGAGTTTTGGCAAAGATCTGAAGATAGAAACAGAGCTACGGCCAGGTTGTATAACCTGGTAGGTATGGCAGAATACGAAGCCATCGAAGCCTTCGTCAGATGGAAATAACGACAATTTCAACCTAGCCCAACGTTTTATAGTTAGATTGGTTGTAGAGACAGGGCACGCCCTGTCTCCATAATATTGTTGTCCGATACATTCATTTTTGTGTTAAATGTTTGAATGTCAATAAAATATAACACCGTAATTCGTAATTCGTAATTCGTAATTGAACCTGCATATCTAAAGAGGTTCAAGTTACCGAGTGGGGAAATAGAATGACAAAAAAGGGGCGGATGTTCTGCCCCCCAATTTTTTTATTTCCAAAAAGAAGAAAAAATAAAAAAATAGATTTATAATTTTGATTATCAGGGTTTTATGTAAAAAAAACAGGACCGTAGAGACGTTGCATGCAACATCTCTACAAACACGGCACCCTATCTATTTATATATCAATGTGTTACAATTATAACAACGTAATTCGTAATTCGTAATTCGTAATTGATTTCCGCCTTCCGCCTTCCGATTTCCGCCTTCAAAAAAATCCTCTGACAATCGTTGACTGCAGAGGATTTTTTAATCAACCTAGAAAAAATCAGTAACTATGAACTATATATTGAAAGGGGTTAATGGTTTTTGTTTGTTAATCTACTCATTAAATTACGCTGCAAATATATACGGAATATACAAGCGTGTCAATAATATAAATATATGGTTTTTCTCATTTGACAATAATTTTAGTGGTAAATTCTGTTCCTTTTTCTGTATTTAATTTGATGAGGTACATGCCGGCAGGCAAGCCGGTGATGTCGTGAGTAAGCTCTGTGCCGGAAAATTGTAATGCTGCTACCTCTGCACCAAGCATATTGTACATGCGTACTAAATAAACACCTTCTTCATTCATGCGCAAAGTAATGTTGTTAGTAGCAGGATTGGGAAAAACTTTCAATTCTCCATCCATGACCACCTCTTCTACACCAGTATTGCTCCACTCGGAATCGAAAAGCAATTGAGTAACAATTGGGCTTGATTCCCAACTATATCGCTCAAAAGCAAAGCATGCTCGTGCACGGGTAGGATCTATATCTACAACAGAAGAAAAAAACTTGCTATTTTCGGGGGCTGAAGAAACCTCACCTATATTAGTCCAGGTGTTACTTGCTAAATTGGTATAAGATTGTACTTTGTACTGCAGGGTATAGTTATTGTCGTTTGATTTGCGGTAAACAAGAAGGTAGTTATTATACTGCTTGTCATACGATAAGTCGGCATAATCTTCGTCAATCCCAAAATTAGCTGCAGCATACTTCCAACTCAAATTATCCAACGTATGAAAAGAAATATTGTAATCATCAGTAGGATAAATTTTTATAATATCCCAGTCAATATTATTATAATAATTCGAGTAAACAATCATAAAATTATATGGCTCATTCAGGGTGTTGTTGCACAACCATTGAATTTTTGGTTGTTTAGTTTTTTCAGTGGATGAATGTTTCTTGTTTACTTGCAGAGCAGTTGTGCTATTTAATCCATCTGCGCGACCTGCGATAAAACCGATATTTTTTTCACTCTCTTTATCCATTTCAAATACAATGCCCACGAAGGGGTAGTACAAATCTGCTGTGGCTTGGCCGATAGAGAGGTCTATAGAGCCAAATTCTGAACCAACTTTATTGTATATCCATTTTTTTTGAAAATTAGCACCACCGTCGGTAGAATAACAGTAATCAACATTGCATCTGTCTGCATCAATGGTGTAGGTGGTGAGGGCAAAACCTATAACAAACGGACTCCAATCGTCTTCCGGCGAGCGGACATTAGTGGACATGGCTATGTCTATAGTTGTAGTATTGGTGTAGGTGAAGGAATAAGCAACAGTTCCATTTTGACCGTTAGCATCCATTTTCATTAACACTATATAGGTTTTTTGTGTTGCTGTTTCATTTTCCGCACGCACAAACCAGAGATTCATGTTTGACGGATTATCACCGGTAACCACGATATCGCGCCCGCTTTGTTTCCAACCCAACGGGGTAACACTGTACAAGATTTGATCGAAAGTTACGCATCCGTCTGTTAAACGGTAGATTCTTGTTTTGTCATTTTCGGATGGATGTCCATATTTGTTCATCAGCACATATATCCAGCCGTTGTCGGCTACTGAAA
>Ga0116141_10001929_pt1 | contig 17883 bp, 10 predicted proteins | sample AD_UKC097_MetaG_FD_89744 | JGI IMG/M metagenome (GOLD analysis project Ga0116141, IMG submission 89744) | Active sludge microbial communities of municipal wastewater-treating anaerobic digesters from USA - AD_UKC097_MetaG | ecosystem: Engineered > Bioreactor > Anaerobic > Digestate | place: USA...
CAGGACAGTCGGGAGCTTCAAGACCATCTGAGCGGCTGTGTCTCCTGCCGAGATCATATGCAGGCCCTGAAACGGGAAGACGCCACGTTGACCCGGTATTTCGACGAGATCGACGAAGGGATGGAACATCGTCAATTACGCGCATTCCGGGCGTTGTCGCATCTCCCAGCGGAAGAGCCGAAAGACGCGTTGCTCACACGGCGGAGGATCATGAAGAATCGTTACATCAGGCCGCTCACCGCCGCAACGATTCTCGTAGCAATGGTCGTCAGCGTACAATGGCTCTTCGCCCCTGTGCCGGTCTATGGGTTGACCGAGAGTCTGAAGCGATGGCAGGACGCACGGACCATCCATATCAAAGGCTGGATGTTCCTTGATCCAGGGAATCGAAAGCTGGAGAAGTTTCCATTTGAGTTGTGGTTTGACAGGAGTGAAGGTTGTTTCAGGAACTCTCACCCTATGGACTGGTTCGGCGATTACACAAGCGATCCGGAGTACAGCCTGACCGTCTCGGACGGTCAATACGTGATGGACGTCTGCCACCGTCAGAACAAGGGCCGAGCGGAGTTCACGCGGCTCAGTCCTTTCGCACAACGTCTTCAGGCTCGGACACTCGAGGCCTTCCCCACGTTCATGGGAAACCTGGATCGGGTAGAAGGTTTCCACAAGATCGGGCGCGAGCAGATTCGGGGAAGAGCCGCCGACGTCTGGGAAGGAGAAATCACCGCCGTAGGCGAGGCCGTCCCTTATACGAGACAGAAGATATGGCTTTCCCCGTCCACTGGCGAGATCCTCCACTTTGTGCGATGGGAGAACATGGGAGAACAGGAGAACTCCGTTGATTGGCAAATGAGGATGGACACCGAAACCATCGAGTACAACACCTCCCCGCCGGCCGACTGTTTCAAGACCGATCCCCCGGAAAGCTGCGAACTGATTAACACCAAGGAGACAGCGGTGACGCGCGAGCTTGGCGAGGATGGCCAGTCCAGGCTCTACGACTGCATCGGTTTCACGCTGAACGACGGTGCCGTCGTTCTCGGCTGGCATGCCAATCACAAGCCGCAGGAGTCGCAAGCCGGCTTCTTTGCCGACCTGGTGCCCGCCGGACCTTTACCGCAGTTGCCCGCGCGTATCGTCGCTCTTAAGCCCTGGCCCGTGCGGGAAGACATCACCTGTGTCGGCCATCACCTGGCGTGGACCCAAAAGAACGGCAAGTTCTACGAATGGGGAATATACGTAGCCGACCGGAAGGTCCCTGAACGCAGCACATTCAAGGACTATAAGATTATTTCTGTGTACGATGGCGTAGAAGCCAGAGACTTCGGCGGGCGGCCCAACCTCGTCGGGGAGCAGTTGACCGTCACCTCGGAGCGGGAGTTTGACACTTGGGTCGGTGGAGCAATGGCCGAACTCAGCGACAGCGGGACGGCTCCCGCACACGTCACCTATCGGGCGGTCCTCGAGCTGGCTCAGCAGATCCGCACCGCCGGCAGACGGTAATTCCGCAACACATCGCCACCTCCCAGGCCGGGCCCCCTGCGACCCGGCCTCTTTCATTTCCGCGATAGAGGAATCGGACGACCTCGTGCGTTATATTGGTGAGTGCGATGGATTTGAGGTCGGTGCAGCGACGAAGATGCTCGATGATCGATATCTCGTTTGGCGGATCAAGCGGTCCAGCGAATGGGCCTTGCGGCGGATCTACAACCACTACAAGACCGATCTGCTCGCGTTGGCCCGGGGGCTGCTCGGCAGAAACGGCCCGGCGGAGGACGTTCTGCAGGACGTGTTCGTGAAGTTCATCGAGTCGATCGACACGTTCGAGCTGACGGGCAGTCTGAAGGGCTACCTGGCCCAATGCGTCGTCAACCGGGCCCGCGACTATCAGCGGCGGGACCGGCGGCGCGCCCGGGAGCCGCTTCTGGCGGCCGGGCAGACAACGTCGGAGTATCACGGTCCGCTTGGCGCGGTCATCGCCGACGAGCGGCGACAACGCCTTGTCGCCGCCTTGGCCGAATTGCCCGAAGAGCAGCGGGAAACCGTTCTGCTGCACCTGCACGGCGGCTTGCGATTTCGCGAGATCGCGGGCATGCAGGGTATCTCAGCCAAGACGGCGTGGAGCCGATACCGGTACGGGTTGGAACGATTGCGATCGATGCTGAACGGTCAGGTGGAGCCATGAAGCCTGAGAAACGAGTCGAAGAGATGGTGCGGAATCTGCGTGAGTCGGCCGGCGCCGAGACGCACGACAGGATCCTGGGCCATCTCCTTGAAGTGTTGAGACAACGCACGAAGCCCCGGGCCGGCGGAGCGCCGACCCTTAGGAGAACCGTTATGAGAAGCCCGATTACACGATTGGCCGCCGCGGCGATTGTCCTTGTCGCGGTTGCCCTGTCCGTTTCGTTCCTGGCCAAGTCCACGCCTGTCGCCTCCGCCGCCGAAATCTTCTACCAGGCAGCCGAGGCGATGAACGGCCTGACCTCCTTCCATATCAAGGTCCGGATGCGGACGCCTCCCAACGACAACTTCCACTACATCCGTCTGGATCGCGACTTCACGGAGATCGACTTCTGGAAGCAGTGCACCAACGACGAATGGGGCAAATGGCGATTGGAATCGCCCGGCCGCGTGGTCGTCATGGACGGCCGGACATCCATTATGCTCATGAAATCCTTCAACGAGGTTCATGAAGTGGAGGACCGCAGCCCGGAGCGTTACTGGAAAGAGGGTCTCGTCGAAGTCGGCAAGGTCATGGCTCGGGAGGCCGAGACCGCGTCGCAGCGCCCGGCGGGATTCACGTCGTATCGCGAGACGGATCCCGACGGCCGGGAGATGATCGTCGTGGCCGTCGAGATGCCGACGAACGTCCCGCCGACCGATTACCTGCGCAACAAGTACCTGGAGAGTTCCGATCACTTGAAGGTTTACCGCTTCAACGCTCAGACCAAGCTGCTGGAGAACCTGGAGATCTATGTCCACGACAACGGGCAGGATGTCCTGGTATTCGAGCTCGTCGAGGCCGAGTACAACGTGCCCCTGGACCCGGGCCTGTTCCGCCTCGACCTGCCGGCGGACGTTATTCGAACTGTCGCGCCGACGATCCTCCCCGACAACGAGAAGTACGAGCAAATGACGCCGAAGGAGGCCGCGACAGCCTTCTTCACCGCCTGTGCCGAAGAGGATTGGAATGAATTGGTCAAGTTCCTGGGCCAGACCAGCGTCTCGCAACCGATGAAGGACCACCTCGGCGGGCTGGAGATCATCTCGCTCGGGGAACCCTTCCAGTCGGCCAACTACCGGGGCTGGTTCGTGCCCTACGAGATCAGACTCAAGTCCGGGCACGTCAAGAAGCACAACCTCGCCATCCGCAACGACAACTCGGCCCATCGCTTCCAGCTCGACGGCGGCATATAGCCCCTCGCTCGGATCGACGACCAGCAACCCCAAGGCCAGGCGACATCCGCCTGGCCTTTCGTCTTTTGAAACACTTGGACCGGCCAGGCGTCTTTACGGTAGGATGGTGTCTGTCGGCGCCCCTGGCGTTGAGACTCCCGCGCCGGCGCCGCCAGGAGAAGACACGGATTCTCACGCACCCTCTTTGAGAGGTTGGCCGGCCATGATGCTTGGCAGATTGCGACAGGTGTTCCATCGCTCCTGCGGGAGATTCGTCGAATTCGATCTGACGTCGTACCGGAGAATCCTCACCCGGATTGAGAAGCGGGAAGGCGAACTCACGAAACTGCCGGACGGCCGCCTGAAAGAGCGGTCCCACGATCTTATCTCTCAGGCGCGAGCTGGCGCAGGACCGGACGAGCTGCTCGTCGAGGCGTATGCCCTGGTTCGCGAGGTCTCGGGTCGTGTGCTGGGCATGCGTCACTTCGACGTCCAGATGCTCGGCGGGATCGCGCTGCACCAGGGCAGGCTCATCGAGATGCAGACCGGCGAGGGCAAGACCCTCGTCGCGGTGCTGCCCGCCTATCTCAACGCCCTGGCTGGTCACGGGGTCCATGTCCTCACGTTCAACGACTATCTCGCCCGTCGGGACGCCCAGTGGATGGGGCCGATCTATGAATTCCTGGGGCTGTCCGTCGGCTTCATCCAGGAGGGCATGACCCCGGCCCAGCGACAGCAAGCCTATCGCTGCGACATCACGTACGCGACCGCGAAAGAGGCCGGCTTCGATTACCTCCGCGACCACATCTGCTTGGACAGGGCCACCCTCGTGCACAGACCCTTTCACTTCGCCATCGTGGACGAGGCCGATTCGATCCTGATCGACGAAGCGAGAATCCCCTTGGTCATCGCGGGCAGCACGGGCGAAGTCGTCACCAATCCGTACGAGATCGCCGAGTTCGTGCGAGGTCTCCGGCCCGGCGTGGACTACGAGACCGACGCCAACGAGCGGAACGTCTTTCTCACGGATGCCGGGCTGGATCGGGCAGAGAAGGCGCTTCGCTGTGAGAACATCTCCGAGAACATGCTGCTGCTGAGCCAGCTCTACCAGGCACTCCACGCCGAGGTCTTGCTCGGCCGGGACGTCGATTACATCGTGCGGGAAGGCAAGGTCGTCATCGTCGATGAGTTCACGGGCCGGGTCGTCCAAGACCGGCACTGGCCGCACGGCCTTCAGGCCGCCGTCGAGGCCAAGGAAGGGCTGGCGATCCAGGCCGAGGGACTGATTCGCGGCTCCATCACGCTGATCCACTTCGCGGGGCTCTACCCCAGACTCTGCGGCATGACGGCCACGGCCCAGGCAGCCGCCGAGGAGTTCGCGAGATTCTATGGCGTGACCGTCGTTGTCATTCCACCCCACCGCCCTTCCGTGCGAGTCGACGATTGGGACCTGGTCTTCCTGACGCGGGAGGCCAAGCACAGAGCCCTTGTCGAAGAGATCACGTCTGTCCGCGCGACGGGCCGGCCCATCCTCGTCGGCACGTGCAGCGTCGCGGAATCGGAAGAGTTGGCCGAGGCCCTTCGACGCAAGGGCGTGACATGTCAGGTCCTCAACGCCCGCAACGACGAACTGGAGGCCGAGATCATCGCCCAGGCGGGCGCTCCCCGTGCCGTGACGATCTCGACGAATATGGCCGGACGCGGTACGGACATCCGGCTGGGCGGCAGAGTGGGCCAGTATCACGATGAGGTCGCCTCCCTGGGCGGCCTGTACGTCATCGGAACGAACCGGCACGAGAGCCGCCGCATCGACGACCAACTGCGAGGCCGGGCCGGACGCCAGGGCGATCCGGGGTCGTCGCGGTTCTTCATCAGCCTCCAGGACGAACTGTTCCAACGCTTCGGTATCGACGAATCCACTGCTCCCCACCGGGCTCCGGGGTTGCGTGACGCGCCCGTGGATGATCCCGAAGTCGACCGTGAGATCGCCCACGTGCAGCGCGTGATCGAGGGTCAGAACTTGGAGATCCGGACGACGCTGTACCAGTATTCATATGCCATCGAGCACCAGCGGATGGTCCTGCACACGCGCCGCCAGGACCTGTTGACGGGCCGGACCTCGCCGGAACTGCTCGCGGAGCGATCGCCCGAACGCTACGAACAACTGCTCGCCGACGTCGGCAGGGACGTTCTGGACCGGGTCGAAACGCAAATCACCCTGTTCCACATGGACCGCTGCTGGGCAGACTACCTCGACCACGTCGCCCATGTTCGCGAGGGTATTCACCTCACGACCGGCGGCGGACGCAGCCCGCTGGACGAATTCCACGTGACCGTGGGAAGGGCCTTCTGCGCCCTGCTCGATACGATCAACGACGCCGTCGTGGACACGTTCGAGTCCGCGGAGATCACGGCCGACGGGATCGACATGGAGAAGGAAGGGCTCAAGGGCCCGTCATCGACCTGGACGTACCTGATCAACGACCACCCCTTCGGCGACTGGTTCGAGCGGTTCTACCGAACCGCCGCCAACTCCGGCGACCTGCTCCGAACCCTCAAACGAGCCCTGAAAGACCACTGGCCCGCCGTGTAGAACAATCATTGTGTCTCCAGCCAACAGCCCCGGCATCACGGTCGCACACGGACCCGCGACGGGTACCTGTTCCCACATTAGGCCACGTCGCGATCCGGAAGCCTCCTGCGTTCGTAGGACACGACTCTGGCAGACTGGGTGTTCTCTTGTTCAATCAAATAGCGGATGAGAGAATCGCAATCGTTGCCGTGGTCGGCCTCGATGAGATTCTGTTGTCAGGATCGCGGCGGTCCTTTACCATACTGGGACAGCCGAGTTGAGTTTCTCCAGTAAGGAGCCTCGAAATGAAGTCGCGTGGATCGATCCTGGTCATTCTGGTTGCTGTGGTTCTGGCGGGCGGGTGTACGACGGGCTCGCGCCGCGAGAAGGCCGCGATCTCCGGGGAGCTGATGCAGTGGCACAACGTGGTCCTGACCTTCGACGGACCCGCCCTTGGCGAGACGGCGGAGGTGAACCCATTCCTCGATTGCCGGCTGAACGTCACCTTTGCCAAGGGCGGTGAGCGGTACGTCGTGCCGGGATACTACGCCGCCGACGGCAATGCGAGCGAGACGAGTGCCACGGAGGGCAACAAGTGGCGGGTGCACTTCCTGCCGCCGGAGCCCGGGGTGTGGACCTATACGGCCTCCTTCCGGCACGCGCCGGGCATCGCCATCGATCCGAACGCGACGGCGGGCAAGCCCGTCTCCTTCGACGGGGCCACCGGGACCTTCGCCATCGCGCCGACGGACAAGGTCGGCCGGGACTTCCGCGCCCAGGGCCTGCTCCGCTACGTCGGGCAGCGATACCTCCAGTTCGCCCACACGGGCACGTACTTCATCAAGGGCGGGGCCGACAGCCCGGAGAACTTTTTGGCCTATGCGGATTTCGACGGCACCTTCGACACGGACGGTCTCACTCGGGAAGGCGAGGCTACCGGCGAGAGGTTCATTCACAAGTACGAGCCGCACATCGAAGACTGGCGGCCGGGCGACCCTACGTGGAAAGGCGGGAAGGGCAAAGGCATCATCGGGGCGCTCAACTACTTGGCCTCCAAGAGCATGAACAGCGTCTACTTCATCACCTACAATCTCAACGGCGGCGACGGCAAGGACGTCTGGATGTGGACCAATCCGCGTGAGCGGTACCGCTTCGATTGCAGCAAGCTGGATCAGTGGGAAGCCGTCTTCTCGCACATGGACCGACTCGGCATCGCCATGCACGTGGTCACGCAGGAGACGGAGAACGACCAGGGGCTCGACAAAGGGGCCTTGGGCCGCCAGCGGAAGCTCTACTACCACGAGCTGATCGCCCGTTTTGCGCACCATCCGGCCGTCGTCTGGAACCTGGGCGAGGAGAACACGAACACCGACGCCCAGCGGAAGGCCTTCGCCAAGCACATCCACGATCTGGACCCGTACGACCATCCGGTAGTCTGCCACACGTATCCGGGCCAATACGACCAGGTGTACGAGCCGCTGCTGGGGTACGAATGGTTCGAGGGCCCCTCTCTCCAGACGAACGCCACCCACGAACAGACGCTCCGCTGGGTCAGGCGTTCGGCTGCGGCCGGCCGGCAATGGTTCGTGTGCCTCGACGAGATCGGACCCGCTCATACGGGCGTCAAGCCCGATAGAGACGACTACTGGCACGACGACGCCAGAACAAAACACCTCTGGGGCAACCTGATGGCCGGCGGCGCGGGCGTCGAATGGTACTTCGGGTACCAGTACTCCCACAACGACCTCAACTGCGAGAGCTGGCACAGCCGGGACCACCTGTGGGACCTGACGCGATACGCTCTCGATTTCTTCCACAGCCGGATTCCGTTCGCGATGATGGACCCGAACGACGAACTGACCACGGCCGAGGACGACTACTGCCTGGCCGATCCGGGGAACATCTACGCCGTGTACCTGCCGGCGGGCGGAACCCCGGAACTCGACCTTGGCGACACGAACGACACGTTCCGGATCCGGTGGTTCAATCCGAGGCAGGGCGGCCCGCCGAAGATGGGAACGGTCGTTTCGGTCACGGGGCCGGGCAAGGTCGCCATCGGCCAGCCCCGGGAGGACACGGACAAGGACTGGGTCGCCCTGGTGGAGCGCGTCAGGCCCAGGCAGCTCATCCCGGCAGCAAGTCCGCAAGAGACCTCGGCGCCCTGAGCATACAACGGCTGCGCCCCCGTTCCTCGTCGCGAGTAGCCGGCTGCAAAATGCCTCTTGCAAAACCCGCCGCGCCCCCTATAATGCGTGTTCGTCAAGATCGCGGGTCACTACGGTACCCACATGAGTGTTGCCTTTTGGAGACGATATCCATGGAACAGACTGCCGAGTTGCAGATCAACCTGTTTCGGGAACAGCTACCCTCGATGGAGGAGATCCGAACACTGTCGCACCTTGTGCACTCGAGCGAAGCCAACCGGATGCGGTTAGCCGAGCAGGTAGAGCAGCATTTGGGCAGCAACGCAGGCCTGACATCGCTGGAGGCCGGCATCGGCCTGTACATCCTCGGGCGATACCGCGAGGCGCTGGCGAAGCTCCAAAGGGGGCCGGACGGCAAGGAAAAGCATCTATACATGGCGTTCACGCTCCGCCAGCTCAGGAAACACGACGAGGCGATCCAAAGCCTCCAGCGCGCGAAGGACGCCGGCGCCGAGGCGCTGAACGTGAGCCTGGAGAAGGTGGCCACGTACCGCCACGCAGGCAATCTGGAGGCGGCGGCCAAGGAGATCAAGTCCTGCTCGAATTTTCAAAACGTCAGCGCCGAATACCACTACCAGTTGGCCCGTCTCCAAGAGTCGGAGGGTCTGTACGACGAGGCCGTCGCCAACTATAAGACGGCGTTGGAACTGGCCCCGACCCATCACCGAGCACTGTTTCATCTGGCCTACCGCTACGATCTGTCCGGCTATGAGGACCAGGCCATCGAGCGCTATAAGCAGGTGGTTTCCAGCTCGCCGACCTACGTCAGTGCCCTGCTGAACCTGGCGGTGCTGTACGAAGACCGCGGTGAGTTCGAGAAGGCCAGCTCCTGCATCGGCAAGGTGCTGGAGTCGCACCCGAATCACCCTCGGGCGGTCCTGTTCGACAAGGACGTAGAGAGCTCCAAGACGATGTTCTACGACGAGGAGCGGGAGAAGAAGCGCAGCCGCAAGAATCAGATCCTCGAGACCCCGATCTCCGACTTCGAGCTTTCCGTTCGCAGCCGAAACTGCCTGCGCAAGATGAACATCCGCACGCTGGGCGACCTGCTGAACATCACGGAGGCGGAACTGCTCTCCTACAAGAACTTCGGCGAGACCTCACTTCGCGAGATCAAGGCGATCCTTGACCAGAAGGGGCTTCGACTCGGACAGGCCCTGGAAGACAAGCAGCTCCAGGTCGAGACGACGCCCGAGCGGGACGCGAGCGAAGACAAGGGATTGATGAACAAGACCGTCGATGAGATCCAACTGTCCGTGCGGGCCCGCAAGTGCCTGCAGAAGCTCAACATCCGGACCCTGGGCGAGTTGACTCGCACGACCGACGCCGAGCTTCTCGGATGCAAGAACTTCGGAGTGACCAGCCTGAACGAGATCAAGAAGGCGATGAGCGGTTTTGGCCTGTCGCTGCGGAGTCTCGATTAGGCCCGGCGCCCGCGATAGGAAAAAGCGGAAAGTGAACAGGCAAAGCGGTCGGAGCCTTGGTGCGGCGAAACGTTGGCTCGCCGCACGTGCGTCCTTTTGTGCGCCGGAACCGGCCCGTGCACGCCCGCTGATTGTCCTCGCCTGCGTTGGTGCTCTATGCGGGATTCTCCTGCCCGGCTGCGAACATCGCGAGATTATCAGACCCACACCACAAATGCAGGTGGAATCGCAGTTCTGGATTCGCGTGCTGCTGGCAACCGACGTATCCGAGTGTACGGTTGAGATCCCTTCATCCTTCCATATCACACGGGCCGGCCTCGGGCCGGGCTTTGAGCCGGGATCACCCCAGAGACCGCCGCTCAACAGCCCGACGAAGGTCGGCATGGTCCGCGGCCAGCTTGTGCTCGGCACCATGTCGATGGCTGACCGAGAGGTCATCATCCACCCCGATGCCCCGCACGTCTTTGGCCTGAACGGCAAGCACTACCGCGGCAAGCTCAAGTTGATCGTGGACGGCAACGGGCAAACCTTCGACATACTGAACCTGGTGCCCCTGGAACCCTACCTGGCCGGTGTGGTCGGGGAGGAGATGCCCGATTACTGGGAACCCCAGGCCCTCAGGGCCCAGGCCATCGCCGCACGCACCTACTGCCTATACATCAAGAACCGTTTCGGAGTCAACCGCAGCTACGACGTCAGCCGGACTCAGGCCAGCCAGGTCTACGGCGGTATCGGGGCCGAATCCTCACAGATCTGGAGCGCGGTCAACAGCACTTTCGGCAGAGTCCTGGTCGAGAAAGACGCTCAGTCCGGCCGGGATTCCGGTTCCGGCCTCTTGGCTCGCGGCCTGTTCCCGACATATTTCAGCTCGGTCTGCGGAGGCCACACGAGCAATAGCCAGGACGTATTCGGCGATTCGTTCGGACCGCTCAAGGGGGTCGAGTGTCCCTACTGCAAGGATGTCGCCAAGCTGGGCCTGTTCTTCTGGCCGATGGCCCAATTCAGTCGCAAGACCGTGACTGAGCAACTGGCCGCTCGGTACCCCAAGCTCAAGGCACTCGGGGAGATCAGAGAAATCGCCGTAATCGAGCAGAGCGATTACGGGCCGTTCTCCCGGCTGACCCGGATCCAACTCGTCGGCGCTACCGGCCGCACGGACACGCTGCGCGCCGAGGACCTGCGCCTGGCCATTGATCCGACCGGCCGCAAGATCAAAAGCACGATCTGCCGGATTGTCCCGTGGGGCGATGGCTGGGCCTTCCTCTCGGGCAGGGGTTGGGGCCACGGGGTCGGCATGTGCCAGTGCGGGGCCGAGGGGATGGCCCGGCACGGCGGCAGCGCCGAGCAGATCCTCCAACACTATTACCCCGGCGCCAAGATCGTGAGCGTCTACTGACCCATGGCCTGTTTCGAGCTGCTCAGCACCGATCCCAACTGCTCCGCCCGTCGCGGCGTGCTGACGACCGCCCACGGGACGGTTCAGACGCCGGCCTTCATGCCCGTGGGCACGGCGGGGGCCGTGAAGGGAATCACGCCGGAGCAACTGGAGGCCACGGGGGCCCAGATCATCCTGGCCAACACATATCACGTACTCCAGCGACCCGGCGTAGAAGCCGTGGAGAGACTCGGCGGCCTTCACGGACTCATGGCCTGGGACCGCCCCATCCTGACCGACAGCGGCGGATACCAGGTCTTTTCGCTGAGCGCGCTGACGAAGATCGATGATGAGGGCGTCGAGTTCGCCAGTCACATCGACGGGGCCCGCCTCCATCTGAACGCGGAGATCGCCACGCAGACGCAGGTCCGGCTGGGGGCGGACATCATCATGTGCTTCGACGAGTGCACGCCGTTCCCCGTGGAGGAGGACAGGCTCAGAAGGGCCGTGGCCAGGACCATCGAGTGGGCAAAACGATGCAAGGCCGCCCACGCCGCCCTGCGGACGCCGCAGACAGTGGCAGGTCCTATGAGTCCTATTGGTCCCATAAGTCCCATGCAAATGCCTTCGAGCCTGCTGTTCGGAATCGTTCAGGGCGGTGTCGATGCGGAGCTTCGCCGGCGCTGCGCCGAGCAGATCGTAGACATCGGATTCGACGGATACGCCATCGGCGGTCTGAGCGTCGGCGAGGGGCATGAGGCAATGGCCCAAACCGTCCGTGAGACGGCTCCCTGCCTGCCCGTCGAGGCCCCGCGCTACCTGATGGGCGTCGGGATGCCCGCCGACATCCTGGCGGCCGTCATGGCCGGAGTGGACATGTTCGACTGTGTCCTGCCGACTCGAAACGGGCGCAACGCCTTTGCTTTCACCCGGCACGGCTCGCTGCGGCTGCGGAACAGCAGCCACGTCGACTCGACCGAGCCCGTGGAGGCCGGGTGCGACTGCTACTGCTGCCGCCGCTTCACCCGGGGTGCGATCCGCCACTACTTCAACAGCGGGGAGATGCTCGGGCCGATCCTGTTGTCCATCCACAACCTGCGGTTCTATCAAAGGCTTATGACCGAGATTCGCGAGCATGTCGAGCGGGGCGATTTCGCCGGCTGGGCAACCGGCGAAATCAGCCGATACGCCGGAATCGAAGCCGGCCAGTAGGATTCGTCGCTTTTCGCCTCCCAAACGGCATTTGAATTTGACATTTCCCGTCCTCTGAGATAGTCTATTCCGATTGTGTTTCTATTGGAAAGGACCCCGTAATGGACCAGGTGTGGATATTGGCACAAACAGATTCCGGGCAGGCCCCCTCGCGAATCGGCTCGGAGCCGGTGCAGACCGACGGCGAGGCAACGACCACGGTGTCGGACTCGCCCCCCGGCGGCCCGCAAGGCACCCAGACGAAACAGGGCTCGCCGTGGATGACGCTGATGCCGTTCATTCTCATCATGGTCGTGATGTATGTCCTCATGTTCCGGGGGCCCCGCAAGCAGCAGCAGCAGCACAAGCAGATGGTCCAGTCGCTCAAGAAGAACGACCGGGTGCGCACAATCGGCGGGATTTTTGGGACCATCGTGGATATCCGGGGCGACGAGGTCGTCCTCAAGGTGGACGAGCAGAACAACACCAAGATCAAAGTAAGCACCTCGGCAATCGGCAAGAATCTCTCACAAGAGGGGAAGGAATAGCGATCTACAATCGGTTTATTGACAATTTACTACTTGGCCTCGCGAGCGCCCCAGCCGATTGGATAGGCAGCCATGATAGAATACCGGCACAGCGGTGCCCGATAGTAAAGCATAAGTCGTAAATAGGAATCTCTGACGGGAAAGCACTATGAGCAGGAACCTGGTACCGAAGATTGTCCTAATCCTCATCCTGGTGGCGGCGGCGGTCCTCAGTCTGTACCCCCCCAGCAAGACGCTGAAACCGGGTATCGATCTGGCCGGCGGAACGAGCCTGATCTACGCGATCGATACGCAGGGATTGACCAGCGCGGAGGAGAAGGATCTGGCCCAGCGGATGATCACCGTCCTGCGACGACGTATCGATCCGAGCAACATCCAGAACCTCGTCTGGCGTCCCCAGGGCAACACGCGATTCGAGATCCAGATGCCCCTCGCCAGCAAGGAGACCCAGCAGAAACGCGACGCCTACATGGCCGCGTTGAACGGCCTGCTGGACCGGAATATCAATCCGGCCACCATTCTGCGGGCCCTGAAGCTGCCGGCCGAGCAGCGGACCCAGGAAATCGCGGAGTTCGGCGCGGGCGACCCCAACCGCCTCGAAACACTCAATAAGCTGGCTTCCCTCTACGACGAGAGGACACAACTCCAGGCGAAGCGAGACGCCAGTGTTCAGACACTCCAGACGATCGGCGAACAGCTCACCGCCGTCCAGGTCAACCTCGAACGGGTCCAGGCCAACCGCGCGGACTGGGCCAAGCTCGGCGCCGACGCCCTTCGCAAGGAGCTGACGGATTTCCTTGGCGGCGAGACACAGGTCGATCTGCTGACCCGCTATGTGAACGCCTACAAGGACCTGGCCGAAGCGTCCGAGAAACTCACGGCCGAAGCCGGCCTCAACGAGCAGTACGAGCAAGCCAGACGACAGTTGGACCGTCTGAATCTGTCCGAGGAGCAGATCACATCGGTGCTGGACATGGGCGTCTCGGAACGCAGCAAGCGGACCGCGGAACTCGAAGCGCGATTCCCGGACCGCAAGGACATGATCGCGCGGCTGGTCGTTGCCTTCGACGAATACAGGCCCTATCGCGGCCGACTCGACGACCCGGCCGACCTCCAGCGGATGCTCAAAGGCGCCGGCGTTTTGGAGTTTCGCATCCTGCCGACACCCGATCGAGGTCCCAGTCAGGCCGAGATCGAACGGTACATGGAAGACCTCAGGAACAAAGGACCCAGAGAGGCCTCGGACAACCAGTACGTGTGGGTCCAGATCGAGGACATCAAGGAGTGGAAGGTCCCCGGCTCAATCAACGGCCAGTTCGGCGACAAGTACTACGTGCTGGCGAGCAATCTGCCCGACGAGAAGATGCTTCACGGGCCCGGCAGTCCCGACTGGAAACTCGTGAACTCCTACCCGACGAACGACACCATGGGTCGCCGGGCCATCGGATTCACGCTCAACATCAAAGGCGGCGAGCTCTTCTTCGTCGTAACCAGCAGGAACGCGAACCGGCCGCTGGCGATTCTCCTTGACGAGGTGGCGATTTCCGCCCCCAACATCAATCAGGGCGGCATCCGTGAACGGGGTATCATCCAGGGCAGTTTCACCCAGACCGAGATCCAGGACATGGTCAACAAGCTCAACGCCGGCTCCCTGCCGGCCCGGCTGATCGAGCAGCCGATCTCCGAGCGAGTGATTGGGCCGTCCGTCGGCGCCGACAACCTGCACAAGGGTATTCGCTCCGGGATTATCGGCATGGTCGTGGTGGCGGGCTTCATGCTGGTCTACTACGCCGTCGGCGGTTCGATCGCCGATGTGGCCCTGCTGTTGAACATCCTGTTCGTGCTGGCCATCATGGCCCAGTTGCGAGCCACGTTCACTCTGCCGGGCATCGCCGGCCTGATCCTGACGATCGGCATGAGCGTCGACGCGAACGTGCTGATCTTCGAGAGAATCCGCGAGGAGCAGGCCAAGGGCCTCGGCTTGGCCACGGCCATCCGCAACGGCTACGGGCGAGCCTTCAGCGCGATTGTCGACTCGAACCTGACGACGATCCTCACCGCCGCCATTCTCTATTACGTCGCCGCGGAGGACATCAAGGGCTTCGCCATCGTCCTGATGCTCGGTATCGGCTCCAGCATGTTCACCGCGATCTTCGTGACCCGAGTCATCTTCGACTTCCTGGTCTCCAAGAGAATCCTCAAAGACCGCCTTGTCATGCTCCGTCTGATCGGCGTCCCCAGCGTCAACTGGATGGGTATGCGGAAGGTGTTCTACGTCATCTCCGGCATTCTCGTGATCGGCGGTCTGACGGCATTCTTCGTCCGCGGCAACTCGAAATACGACATCGAGTTCACCGGCGGAACAAGCGTCCAGATCAGCCTGAAGGAAGGCGTCTCCCTGACCCGCCAGAACGTCGAGGACCAACTCCGGGCCGTCGCCCGGGACAGCGCCGATCTGAGAGCCGCCACCGTGTACAGCGTGGGCGAACCGGTCGGCAAGGCGGCCAACGGAGAGAATATCTACAATCAGTACGAGATCACCACGACGGCGATCAACGCACTCGAGACGACGGTGACGTTCACCGGCACCCGACCCTCGGTCGCGGACGCCACCGCCGAGATCCGGAAGGCGGAAGCGGAACTTGCCAGGCAGATGGGCAAGCTCGAGATCACGCCGGCCGGGGACCTGGCCTATGCCGTCGTCACCAGCCGCGTCAACCCGACGGTGGTCCAGGACGTTCTGACGAAGGCCTTCCCCAATGCCACGGTCGCCGATTCTGACGTCCAGGCGGTCGTCACGGATGCCATCCGCCATGCCTTCAAAGGGCAGTTGGAGATTCAACAGAACTTGAGTCCTACGATCGCCTCGGCCGAGAAGATCACCGAACAGGTCGTGGACACCTATCCCGAGCTGGCGGATTACATCGGTGGAATGCGGATCGAGACGACGTTCCAAACCCCCGCCACGCTGCCGGAGATCAGTCAACGCCTGAAGGATCTTCGCTTCCGGCCCGATACGCAGAACCTCGCGTGGTATCCCTATAAGATCTTCGGCCCCGGCTTCAAAACCGTCGAGCCCAATCAGCCGCTGAGTTCCTTCACGTTCGCGAGCGTCGAGCCGGAAGCCGGACTTCGCGATCTCAGCGACGAAGAGTGGAACCTCTTCGTCGCCAACGAGAAGAGCCGCATCCTACAGGCCCTCGAACGAGAGACCTCGCTTCCTCGCGTCACACAGATCGACCCGTTCGTCGGCTCCGAGGCCAAGAACCGGGCCCTGATCTCCATCGTGCTGTCGCTGGCCGCGATTGTCGGCTATATCTGGCTGCGATTCGGCACCCTGCGTTTCGGGTTGGCGGCTATCGCCTGTCTGTTCCATGACATCTCGATCGCCCTGGGCACCATTGCCGTCTCGGCCTTCCTGGCCACGACGATCGTGGGGCAATCGCTGCTGGTCGGCGATTTCCGAATCAGCGGCGCCCTGATCGCCGCGATCCTGACCCTGCTGGGCTACTCGCTCAACGACACGATCGTGGTCTTCGACCGAATTCGTGAGAACCGGCGCAAGGCCCAGTTGACGGCACAATCGATCACGAACAGCATCAACGAGACCCTGTCCAGAACGATCATCACCGGCCTGACAACGCTGTTCGTCGTGGCCGTGATGTACGTCTTCGGCGGCTCCGGCCTGCGAGGATTCAACTACGTCATCGGCATCGGTTTGATCGTCGGAACATACTCGTCGATCGCCATTGCCGCCCCGCTGCTGCTGATCAACCTGCCCGGTGCGGAACAGGAGAAAACTCGGCGCACGGCCAGAATCGAAAACGTCTCAGCAGCCCAACCAAAAGTGAAGGCCAAATAGGCCATAAGCCGATTACAGTAGATGAGTGATGATGGATGGTTTGCCTGTCATAGGCGCACAGGCGGATCATCCATCATCGGCATTCCGCGATGGATCGGGGCGACGGTTGCCGATGAGCAAGGATTTCAGAGTCGGATTGATGACGGGCGTCGTATTGGCCGGCGCGGCCCTGGTTTGGGTGGCGACCCGACCGAGCCTGAGTCCCCAGGCGAGAATCGCGTCCGCCGGAGCGACGCCTTCCCGGGCCGAGCAGACATCGGACACGCCTGTGCCGTGGGGGAACACCGACACTTCGACGACGGTCTCTGTGAGTCCTTCCGAGCCCCCCGGTCTGCAACAGACGGCCGAACTGGAAATCACCGAAGTAACTCAATCCCTTGCGACACCCCAACAGGCAGCTCTCTCCGGATCCCTGCCTCAGTCAACCGGTCCCGATCTGACGATCCATGAGTTGGATGAGCCCATCAAAACGACTCGGTTCCACATCGTCCGCAAGAACGAAAACCTGTCGACGATCGCCCAGCAGTACTACGGATCGCAGGACAAATGGCACAAGATCGTCGGCGCCAATTCCAAGACGATCAAGGACCCCAACAGGATCGCACCGGGAACAAAACTGATCATTCCAGAATGAGATCAGATCGGTCGCGTTGAACTGTCCGCCGTTTCCCCGCCCTTCTATCTGTGCCGGCTGCCGACAGTCCTCGCCCGCCCGGGACACATGCCGAATCACATGATCTCGCCGGCCGCTTCCCGATCCACCAGCCAGACCACCCGCTCCAGGACCGGCCAGAGCACCTGAACGGGATATCGCATGTCGTCGGGTTCGCCCAGAAAGACCCTCTTGAGAGTGTGCGACTTCTCCGCGCCCGAGACCAGCATGGCCACCCGTCGCGCCGCTCGCAGAACCGGACGCGTCAGGGTGATCCGGGCGGGCTTCACGGTGTCGCCGGCGGGTACGACCGAAGCCAGATGGTCGGCATCGCGCACCACGGGAGAATTCGGGAACAGCGATGCCGTATGGCCGTCGCTGCCCATGCCCAGGACAACCAGGTCGAACTGCGGAATTCCGTTTGCCTCTAAGCGAAAGACCTCTCGCATCGTGCGCCCATAGGCGAGGGCGGCGTCAGTCATGTCCTCGAACTCCGTCGGAATGCGGTGGACGTTCGCCTCCGGCATGTCGATCCGGCACAGGAGCGTCCGGGCCAGGAGGCGGTAGTTGCTGGTCTGTGAATCGGGCGGCACGTAGCGTTCGTCTACCCAGAACAGATGAACTCGGTCCCAGGGAAAACGACCAACCCGGGGGACTCC
>Ga0116141_10001932_pt1 | contig 17869 bp, 11 predicted proteins | sample AD_UKC097_MetaG_FD_89744 | JGI IMG/M metagenome (GOLD analysis project Ga0116141, IMG submission 89744) | Active sludge microbial communities of municipal wastewater-treating anaerobic digesters from USA - AD_UKC097_MetaG | ecosystem: Engineered > Bioreactor > Anaerobic > Digestate | place: USA...
CACCTGTGGGTGCACGCGCTGTCGCAGGAGGGCATCGTCGCCAGCGTGCAGCGGGAGTTCCTGGCCGGCGTGGCCGGCCAGCTTCCGCCGCATGAGTGCCTGCCCGAAGTCTGGATCGACCACCCTGAACAGGAAGGACGTGCCCGCCAGGTGCTGCACGACCTCCAGCATGTGCCGCAGCAACGCTGGGTTTGCGAATGTGGAGAACGGGTGGAAGGCGGTTTCGAGCAATGCTGGCGGTGCGGGCGCTGGATGCCCCGGTGACCGGCGCTTCAGCCGCCTTGCGCAGGGTCGCCACGACGGCGGCCTGAAAGCTTGCGACAATTCAGTTTTCGATTGCCCCATTGCCGGGGCTGAAAGGTGTTGATGATGTTTCGAACCCTCCTCGCGTCTCTGCTGGTGATTGCCACGCTGTTGGTTTCCGCTTGCTCCCAGCAGGATTCGTCCAAGTCCGAGCCAGCGACCGCCAAGGCCGCCAAACAGGCGATCTCTCTGGAGACGATCGCGGCCCAGGCCAAAGGCTTCACGGTCGGTTCGATGATGAGCACCAACACGGTCTACGTCTTCTTCGACGCCCAGTGCCCGCACTGCGGCCACCTGTGGGAGTCCGCGCTGCCCCTGCAGAAAAAGCTGAAATTCGTCTGGATCCCCGTGGGCTGGATCAACGCGAGCAGCGTCGCGCAGGGCGCCGCGCTGTTGACGGCCGCCAACCCCGGGGCCTTGATGAGCGAGCACGAGGCCTCGCTGCTGGCCAAGAAGGGCGGCATCTCGGCGCCCAGCAGCATCCCGCCGGAGATCGAGCAGGCGATCAAGGCCAACACCCAGTTGCTGGGCAGCTTCGGCGCGGAGGCTGTGCCCTTCATCGTCGCGCGCGATCTCAAGTCGGGCCAGACGGTGAGCCGCGACGGCGCCATGTCCACGCAGGCGCTGGCGAGTTTCCTGGGCATCGAGGCGCCGTAAACCGGCACGCGGGGTCGTCGCGTGCCCGCGCAGGAACACCCCGCAGAAGCCGCCGAGGCCCTGGCGCGGCACGAGCGCCTGGTGGCGGGGCTGGTCGGGCGGCTCGCGCCCGGCACGCCCGGGCAAACCCCGGTGGTGGTGCGCACCCACATCTCCACCGTGATCCTGGCCGGCGAGACGGCGTGCAAGCTCAAGCGGCCGGTGCGGCTGCCGTTTCTGGACTTCTCCCTGCTCTCGCAGCGGCGCTTCTTCCTCGAAGAAGAACTGCGGATCAACCGGCGCACCGCGCCCGGTCTGTATCGCGACGTGTTGCCCCTGACCGGAACGGCGGACCGGCCGGCCATCGGTGGCACGGGCGAGCCCATTGAGTGGATGCTGCGCATGCGCCGCTTCGACGCCGACGGTGAATTCGCCGCGATGGCCCGCGCCGGCCTGCTGCGCCCGGCGCACGTGGAGGCCCTGGCGCGGCACGTCGCCACCTTTCACGTCGGCCTGGCCCCGTTGACCTCGGCGCCACCCGGCACCCTGCCGCCCAAGGACGCCCGCCAGTGGGCGCTGGAGAACCTCGACGAGATCGCGGCCCATCCCCTGCGGCCCGCCGGCTGCGAGGCCGCCGACGTGGCCGCCCTGCGCGGCGACCTGGCGCGTGCCTTCGACGCTGCGCAGGGCCTGATCGACCGGCGCCGCGCGCAGGGCTTCGTGCGCGAAGGCCACGGCGACCTGCACCTGGGCAACATCGTGAACTGGCGCGGCGAGGTGCTGGCCTTCGACGCCATCGAGTTCGACGCCCGCCTGCGCGTGATCGACATCGTCAGCGACGCGGCCTTCACCTTCATGGACCTGCTGGCCCATGGCCTGCGGCCGCTGGCCTGGCGCTTCATCAACACCTGGGCCACCCACACCGGCGACCACGAGGGGCTGACGCTGCTGCGGCTGTACGCCGCCTACCGGGCCTTGGTGCGCGCCAAGGTGGCGCTGCTGCGCGGCGGCGACGCGCAGGCCTTTGGCACCTACTGGGCGTTGGCCAGGCAGCTGACGCGCGGGCCCGCGCGCGCCCGGCTGGTGGTGACCATGGGGCTCAGCGGCTCGGGCAAGTCCACCGTGGCGCGGCGGCTGGCCGACGAACTGGGCGCGGTGTGGCTGCGCTCCGATGTGGAGCGCAAACGCCTGCACGGGCTGGCGCCGTCCGAGCGCCCGCCGGCGGGCTCGCCGCTGTACAGCCCGCAGGCTACCCGGCGCACCTACGCCCGCCTGGGCGCGCTGGCCGAAACCCTGCTCGCCGCCGGCCTGCCGGTGGTGGTCGATGCCGCCAGCCTGCGCCGCGACGAGCGCCAGGCCCTGCAAATGCTGGCGGCGCGCCAGGCGGTGGACTTTTCCCTGGTGGTGTGCAGCGCCCCGCCTGAACGGCTGCGCGAGCGCATCGAGGCGCGCCAGGCCCAGGGCGACGACCCCTCGGACGCCACCGTCGAGGTGCTGGCGCTGCAACAGCGCGTGCAGGAGCCGCTGACCCCGGATGAGCGGCGCCACGCCGTGCAGGTGGTCAACGACGGCCCGCTGCCGGCCCTGGAGGCCCAGGTGGACCGTCTGGCGGCCGCCTGGGCGGCTCCGCAGGGCGTTTGAGGCCCTTTTTCGGCATCAGAATGGCCTCTTTCCAGCGTCGGATGGCCACGGGCAGCTACTGATATGATAGCAATCTGAACCTTGGCGACAGCCCGATGGCGAAGGCGGGCGGGTGCGGGGCGTATGCTTGCGCGCTTATACGAGGAGACACCATGAAGAAGTTTGCGCTGGGCCTGGGGGTTGTGTTGCTCGCGGTGGTTGCGTACCTGGCTCTGTGGCCGGTGCCGATCGCGCCGGTCAACTGGAAGGCGCCCGCAGCACCGGGCTACGTGGGGCCGCACGCGGTGAACCAGAAGCTGGCCGGCCTGAAGATGATCGACCTCGGCGGCGAGGAGGGGCCTGAGCACATCGTGCTGGCGCGCGACGGCACGCTTTACACCACGGTGCTCAGTGGCAACATCCTGCGCATGAACCCCGACGGCAGCGGCCGCGAGGTGTTTGCCAACACCGGCGGGCGGGTGCTGGGCTTTGACTTCGACGCAGCGGGCAACCTGATCGCGGCCGATGCGGTCAAGGGCCTGTTGTCCATCAGCCCGGACCGCAAGATCACCGTGCTCACCGACCGTGTCGGCGGCGACCCGATCCGTTATGCCGACGCGGTGGTGGTGGCGCGCAACGGCAAGATCTACCTCAGCGATGCCTCCACCCGCTTCGCGCCGGCGCAGTGGGGCGGCACCTTCGAGGCCAGCGTGCTCGACATCATCGAGCAGTCGGCCACCGGCCGCATCCTCGAATACGACCCCGCCACCCGCGCCACGCGCGTGGTGGCCCGGGGCCTGAGCTTTGCCAACGGCGTGGCGCTGAGCGCCGACGAGAAAGACCTGTTCGTCAACGAGACCGGCAAGTACCGCGTCTGGAAGATCGCCACGGATGCGCGCGATCTGGACGTGGCCCAGGGCGGGCCGCAGGCGCGCGTGCTGCTGGACAACCTGCCCGGCTACCCCGACAACCTGATGCGCGGGCTGGACGGCAGGATCTGGCTGGGCTTTGCCAAACCGCGCAACCCGACCATCGACAACATGGCCGAGAAGCCTTTCCTGCGCGCGGTGACGCTGCGCCTGCCGCGCGCGCTGTGGCCGGTGCCCAAGGCCTATGGCCATGTGATCGCGTTCACCGAGGACGGCAAGGTCGTGGCCGACCTGCAGGACCCGAGCGGCGCCTACCCCGAAACCACCGCCATCACCGAGACGGCCGACCGCCTGTATGTGCAGAGCCTGCACGCCAGGGGCCTGGGCTGGATGGACAAGAAATAGGCCGCGCAAGGCGGCCTGGGGGTTGCGCAGCGCAGGCGGTCAGGCCGGCTTCTTGGCGGCGGCCGTGCGGGCGGGCGCCTTGCGCGCCGGTTTGGTGGCGGCAGGCGCGGCCGGGGCTGCGGCCTTGGTGGCCTTGGCTGGCACGGCTTTCTTTGCGGGTGATTTCTTGGGCGCGGCCTTCCTGGCGGCGGCTGGCTTCGGTGCGGCGGCTTTCTTCGCGGCCTTGGGCTTGGCCGGGGCCTTGGCGGCTTTCGCGGCGCTGCCGCCCTTCCAGGTCAGGCGCGCCTTCTTGGCCAGCGTGACCACCTTGGCGATGGCCTCGTCGCTGAAAACGCCGTTGACGCCGGAGATCGCGGCCAGCTTCATGCCGTGCTTGAGGCCGAGCTTGTAGATCTCCTTGACCTTCTCCCATTCGGTGTCGCGGCCCACGGTGAACACCTCGAACCGGCCTTCGAGCGCGAGCACGATGGTCTCGGCCAGGCAGGCGTAGATCACGTTCGGTGGCAGGCCGATGTTCTTGAGGCCCTTGACCTTGGTCGGCAGTTCGATCTCGCCCGATTCGATCACCAGCACGTCGGGGCGCTTGGCCACGTCGGAGGCCGGCAGGTCCAGCGGGCGGGCCACGTCGGTGATCACGCAGCCGGGCTTGACGCGCATGATGTCCAGAATCTCCTTGCCCGCGCCCGAGGTGGAGGTGACGATCATGTCCATGTCGCCGAGCAGCTCGTTGTAGTCGGTGGTGGCGATGACCTTGGCGTCCGGTGTTTCCTCCAGGATCGAATCGCGCAGCGCCTCCAGCTTGGACATCGTGCGGCTGGCGATCACCACCTCGTCGAAGGCCATGGCCAGCAGGCGCGCGCTGACCGAGCCGATCGAGCCCGAGGCGCCGATCACCATGGTCTTGGCGGCCACTTTCTTGGTCACCGGGTCGATCTTGACCAGGCCCATGCGGCGCATGGCGTCGGCGGCGGCCCACAGCGCGCCGGAGGCCGAGTAGCTGTTGCCGGTGGTCACCGGGATGCTGGCGCGCTTGGCCACCGTGACGCCGGCGTCGCCCACCACCTTGGTGAAGGCGCCCAGGCCCATGATCTGCGCGCCCATCTTCTCGGCGATCTTGGCCGCGTGCAGCAGGCGGCGGTAGGTGAACTCCGGGCTGCGCGAGAGCATTTCCTTGGGCGTGCCGCCCACCGAGATCAGCCAGCCTTCAGCCTCGGCGCCGGTTGGCGAGATGATGTTTTCCATCTTGCAGTACACCATGGGCGGCATGTGGGCCGCCAGCGTCTCGACCTTGTCCATCACGAACTTGGGTGTGGACTTCGGGATCGGGAAGGCGTTGCGGATGTAGTTCTGGCTCAGCGGGTGGATCACGAAGGCGAAGCGCCGGATGTTGCGGAAATGGCCCGTGGGATGCAGCAGGCGCGGCTTGATGTCCAGCTCGTCGAGGATTTCCTCGAAATCGTCGTCGGAGACTTCCTCCTGCGGCTTTTCCAGCTTGGCCAGGATCATGGCCTCGATCACGTTGATGCCCACCACCTTGTCGAACAGCTTGGGCGAGACGTCCACCACCAGGTTGACCTTGCACTTGGTGAAGAAGGCCAGGCGCTCGTCGTCGACGGCCGAGGTGATCAGCGTCTTGCCTTCGAGGTTCTTCGCGTTGCCGATGGCCTTGAGCTCGGCAAAGGTGCCCACGATGACGTGCGACTTGGCCACGGCGGCGGAAATGCGGTTTTCCTTGAAACCTGAGAGCGACGATTCGAGCACTTCGCCGGGCTTGCCCGAGAGGATCCACTCGCTGCCCTTGGCGAACAGCTCCAGCTGCTCCAGCGAGCTCAGCATGGTCGGCGCGCCGGTCTGGAACAGCGCGTCGGCAAAGCTCAGGTTGCGGGTGTAGTCCGAAAGCGCCACCGCCATGTCGTAGTTGCGCATGCCGGACAGGAACAGCACCAGGTTGTTGTTGAAGTAGTTGCCCAGCTCGTGCTGCACATGGCGCACCGCGCGCACCTGCAGCAGGCGGCGCAGGCGCGCGCCGGTGGTCACCGGCACCCGGGTCACGACGTGCAGCAGGCGTTGCGTTTCCTTGTTGACCACGGTGCGAAGGCCCACGTGGTAGTGGTCGCCGATCTCGCCCAGGCCGATCGCGTCGGCCGTGGCCTGCTGGCGCCGCATCAGCTCCCAGGCTTTGTTGGTGTCGTCGTCGGCGCCCATGCGCTTGACCTGGAACGACTGGCCGAGAAACTCGGTCTTGAACTCGAAATCCTGCTTGGACGAACCCAGCGTGACGGTCACCACTTTTTTCATCACATTGCTCCTCTTGTTGTTCCTTTGAAATCAAAACCGACCGGCGGGCCGGTCGGGGTGTCGGTGCGGGCGATTGCGGCCCGGGCGCGCCTCAGGCGGCGGCTTTGCGCTTGCGCGGGGCGGCCTTGACCGGAGCGGCCTTCTTCGCGGGGGCGGCCTGGGGCGGCAGCGCCTGGCGGATGATGCCCTCGCAGACCTCCTGCGTCATGTAGCGCGGCACCGGGTAGCCGGTGTGCGCTTCGTGGCAGGCGGCCTTGGCCAGTTCGGGGATGTCGGCTTCCTTCAGCGCCTGCAGGAAGGTGGGAATGCCGAGGTCGCGGTTCAGTTGCTCCACGGCTTCCAGGAACTTTTCGGCCAGTTCGTCTTCGGGCTCGTCCGCGCGGCCCACCCGGGCACGCACCGCCAGTTCGGCCAGCTTGGACGCGATGGCCGGGCGTGAATACCGCAGCACGTAGGGCAGCATGATCGCGTTGGCCAGGCCGTGCGGCGTGTGGTACAGGCCGCCGAACTGGTGCGCGATGGCGTGCACGTAGCCCACGTTGGCGCGGGTGAAGGCGAAGCCGGCGTAGGTGGAGGCCAGCGCCATCTTCTCGCGGGCGGCCAGGTTCTGGCCGTCGTTGTAGGCGGTGCGCAGGTTCTCGAAGATCAGGCCGACGGCCGACAGCGCCATGCCGTCGGAGTAGGGGGTCTTCCAGTTGCCGATGAAGGCCTCGACCGCGTGGGTCAGCGCGTCGATGCCGGTGGCGGCGGTGATGCTTGGGGGCAGGCCGGTCATCAGCGCCGGGTCGAGCGCGGCCATCTTGGGCACCATGCGCGGGTCGACGACGACCATCTTGCGGTGTTTCTCGGGGTCGGAGATCACCGCGGCCACGGTCACTTCGGAGCCGGTGCCGGCCGTGGTGGGCACGGCGTAGATCTTGACCGGCGAGCGCAGGCCCTTGAGGTAGCCGGCGAGCTGGCGCAGCGGTTTGTTCGGGTTCGCGATCGACACCGCGATGGCCTTGGACGCGTCCATCGACGAGCCGCCGCCGAAGGCCACGATGGCGTCGCAGTCGTGCTCCTTGTAGAAGTCGATCGCCTTTTCGATCAGGGGAATGGGTGCGTCGGGCGTGATCTCGTCGAACACCACGTAGCGGGCGCCGCCTTCGGTCAGCGCGTCGGTCAGGTTCTTGAGCAGGCCGAGTTTGGAGATGATCGCGTCGGTGACGATCAGGATCTTGCTGTGGCCGAAGCCCGCAATGGCCTGCCCCAGGCGACCGCTGGAGCCGGGGCCGACGAGCAATGTCGGCTGCGGAATGGGAATGAAGCGGGTTACCAGGCCGGCGCCTTTCATCAGGGCGCTCAGGCCCGTGGCGCGCATCGAATCGCTCATCAGGTCGGAAATCAAGGAACTCTCCAAGGCTGGGGGAAAAGCCGCCAGCATAGTGGCTTCGCGCCCGCCGTGGTTGAGCGGGCACCTTAAACGAGGGCAAACCCTAGGGCCATGACCGCGCCCCCCGAAGGGCGCGGGCCGGCGGCTGAACCGTCCGGGTTCAGATCATGCCGCGCGCCGAAACCAGCAGGTAGCCGATCAGGCACGAGGTTCCCACGCCGATCAGGCCAGGGATGATGAAGCTGTGGTTGATCACGTACTTGCCGATGCGCGTGGTGCCCGAACGGTCGAACTGGATCGCGGCCAGGTCGCTCGGGTAGGTCGGCAGGATGTAGTAGCCGTAGGAGGCCGCGGCGAAGGCCACGATGAAGCCCGGTGGCACGCCGATGGCCAGTCCCACGGGCACCATCGCGCTGATGGCGGCGGCTTGCGAATTGACCAGCTTGGAGACCAGCAGAAGCGCGATCGCGTAGGTCCAGGGCTGGGTCTTGACCAGGTCGGTCAGCGCGGCCTTGAGCTCGGGCAGGTGCGCGTCGAACACCGTGTCGGCCATCCAGGCGATGCCGAAAACGGCCACCACCGCCACCATGCCGGCGCGGAACACCTCGGTCTTGCCGATGGTGCCGGGGTCGGTCTTGGTGAACATGACGATGAACGCGCCAGCCATCAGCATGAACATCTGGATGGTCAGCACCATCGACATCGGTTTGCCGGCCATCACCGGGCGCAGGGCGGGGAAGGCACCGAGCACCGCCACCACCACGATCGCGCCGATGAAGATCCACATCGCGGTCCACTGGCTGGTGGTCAGCGTCTTGCCCAGCAACGTGGCGGACGGACCGGTTTCACCATAGACGATCTTGCGCTGCTCCGGATCGGCGATGCGGGCCTGGAAGGCCTCGTCCTGGTCCAGGTCCTTGCCGCGGAACCAGCTGAAGATGCCGATGGCCAGCACGCCGGCCAAGGTGGCCGGAATCGTGATGGACAGCAGGGCGATGAAGTCGATGACATGGCCGTCACCGGCGCCTTGGCCAGGAACGCGACCAGCGACACCACGGCAACCGAGACCGGGCTGGCCAGAATGCCCATCTGGCTGGCAACCGAGGCCGCCGCCATCGGGCGTTCGGGCCGGATGGCGTTCTTGATGGCGATGTCGTAGATGATGGGCAGCATGGTGTAGACCACGTGGCCGGTGCCGCACAGCATGGTGAGCAGGCAGGTCACGAACGGCGCCAGGATCGACACGTATTTCGGGTTGCGCCGCAGCAGGCGCTCGGCGCCCAGCAGCAGCACTTCGAGCCCGCCGGAGGCCTGCAGCGTGGCGCTGGCAGCCACCACCGCAATGATGGTGAGCATCACGTCCACCGGCGGCTTGCCCGGTGGGAGACCGAATGCGAAGGCCATGATGATGAGGCCGAAGCCGCCAAGCAGGCCGAGGGCGACACCGCCTTTGCGCGCGCCGTAGAACAGGCAGACCAGGATGATGGTGATCTGCAAGAGGATGTCCATGATCAAGCTCCTTTGAATGCAACGCCTTGTGGGCGTCTGGATGGAACGGGCTGGCCTGGTTGGGCCAACGGCGTCATCGTAGATCTTGTTGTATTGCGGTGCAGCATTTCATGGCATGAAGCTTGATGTGGATCATCAAGTTCGCCGCACGCACGCCCGTGCCGGGGCAGCCCGCTTCCCGGCGCGGCAGCATCGAGGGTCTCAGGTCGCGCCGGCTGCAGCACGCGCCAGCGCCACGGCCAGCCGGTTGTGCCGCTCCACCAGCGGGCCCAGGTCCACGGTCGTCAGCTGGCCTTCGCGCACCACCACCCGCCCGTTGACGATGGTGTACGCGGCCTGCGGGCTGGCGCACAGCAGCAGCGCGCCCACCGGGTCGTGCACCGCGCCGCCGGCGAAGGCCAGCGTGCGCAAGTCGAACAAGGCCAGATCGGCGCACAGGCCCGGCGCCAGGTGGCCGATGTCCGGCCGCCCCAGCACCTGCGCGCCACCGCGCGTGGCCAGCGCCAGCGCGTCGCGCGCGGTCATCTCGGCCGGGCCCAAGTCGCAGCCGAAGAAGGTGCGGCGGCCGCCGTCGGGCGCGGTGCGCGTTTCGGGCGCCGCGAGCGCGCGGCCCACGCGGGCCAGCAGCAGGGCCTGACGCGCCTCGTTCACCAGATGCGCGGCGTCGTTGCTGGCACTGCCGTCCACGCCCAGGCCCACCGGCACACCGGCGTCCAGCATGCGGCGCACCGGGGCGATGCCGCTGGCCAGCCGCATGTTGCTGCACGGGCAGTGCGCCACGCCGGTGCGCGTGGCGGCAAACAGGCTGATGCCGGCGTCGTCAAGCTTCACGCAGTGGGCATGCCAGACGTCGTCGCCCAGCCAGCCGAGGTCCTGCGCGTACTCGGTGGGGGTGCAGTTGAATTTCTCGCGGCTGTAGGCGAGGTCGTGGTCGTTTTCGGCGAGGTGCGTATGCAAGCGAACGCCATGCGCACGCGCCAGCGCGGCGGATTCGCGCATCAGGTCGCGGCTGACGGAAAACGGCGAGCACGGCGCCACCGCCACCTGCACCATGGCGCCGTGGCTGGTGTCGTGGTACGTCTCGATCAGGCGCTGGGTGTCTTTGAGGATGAAGGCTTCGTTCTCCACCACGCGGTCGGGCGGCAGGCCGCCCTGGCTCTGGCCCACGCTCATGCTGCCGCGGGTGGCCACAAAACGCATGCCGATCGCCTGCGCGGCCACGATGCTGTCGTCCAGCCGCACGCCGTTGGGGTAGATGTAGAGGTGGTCGCTGCTGGTGGTGCAGCCCGAGAGCAGCAGCTCGGCCATCGCCACCTGCGTGCTCACGCGCACCATCTCGGGCGTCAGCCCGGCCCAGATCGGGTACAGGCCGCGCAGCCAGGCAAACAGCTCGGCGTCCTGCACGCCCGGAATGGCGCGCGTCAGCGACTGGAACATGTGGTGGTGTGTGTTCACCAACCCCGGCATCACGAGGTGAGCGCGCGCGTCGATCACTTCGTCGGCGGTCTGCGGCAGCTCGGCCGCCGCGCCGATGGCTTCGATGCGGTGGTCGCGGACAAAGACCGAAGCGTCGGCGAGCTCGCGGCGCGCGTCGTCGAAGGTGGCCACGCAGGCGGCGTTGCGGATCAGCAGGGTGGGCATCGGCGGCAATCGGGGCGGAGAGATTCAGCAGAATAGCCGATGGGCCGCCCCCGGTGCCCGCAGTCGGCCCGACCGGGCCGGTGCGCCCCGGCTGCGGTTTTGAACCCAGATCAAGGAATGCCCCTGTTGACAGAAATGACTCTCTTGATCTGTGCCCGGTTTGATTTTGGTCAAAGCTGGCCCCGGCTTTGCGCGGCACAGTCGGCTCACTATGTTGCCGATTGACTCATTGGAACGCTCTGCCGAGGTCCAGACGCTCGCCGCAGGAACACCCGTGCTGAGACGCGCGGTGGCCATCGGCGAAGTGCTGCATGTGGACACGGGTCGTGTGGCGCTGGGTCTGATGGAGGGCGATGTGCTGGTCCATCAGCTTGGTGTGGTCGAAGGCCCGTTCTGGCTTGAAGCCACGGCGGCGGTGCTGGGCCTGCCCAGCGCGGTGGACGGCGTGGCCGAGACGGCCGTCACCTTGCGCCGCGTACCCTTGTCGGCCTTCCAGGCCAGCCTGAACACCCTGCCGGCGTCGGCGCTGGCGGTGCTGCACGACGTGGCCAAGGCCCACCGGCAGCAGACCGAGTTGGCGGTGAGCCGGTTGGCCAAGGATGCCGAGGCGCGGTGCGCCGAATGGCTGTTGCGCCATGCCGAACCTGCCGGTGAAGCCGGTTCGATGTCGGTGATGCTTCGCCAGCGCAAGCGCCTGATTGCCGCGCAGCTTGGCATTGCGCCCGAAACCTTGTCCCGGGTGCTGCGCCACCTGCGTGAACAAAGCCTGATCAGCGGGTCGGGCCGGGTGGTCAATCTGGTCGATCCCAGCGCCTTGCGCTCGCTCGCGGGCGTCTGAACGCCGCTTCGCCCGTTGTCGGTGGTTGCCGACGCTCAGCGCAGACGTGTCGGGGCTGACGCCTGTGGGTCCACGCCGTGGCGCAGTAGCGCATCCGACAGTGGCGTTCCCCGCAGCAGTGAGGCTGCCAGTTCGCTCGCGCCCGGGGCGCTCTGGATGCCGTAGCCGCCCTGGCCCGCGAGCCAGAAGAAGCCCGGCGCCGCGTCGTCGAAGCCGATCACCAGTTCGCCGTCGGGCACGAAGGAACGCAAGCCCGCCCAGGTGCTGGTGGGCCGGCGGATGGTGAGCGTGGTTGCTTCCTCGATGCGCCAGATGCCGGTGGCGATGTCCAGCTCTTCGGGCGCCACGTCGTGCGGCGTGGTCGGGTCGGCATTGGCGGGCGAGCCCAGCAGCTGCCCGTGGCCGGGCTTGATGTACCAGCTTTCGTCGATGGCCACCAGGGCAGGCCAGGCGCTGCTGTCGTGGCCCGCGCCGGCGTCGAAGGTGAAAGCGCTGCGACGCTTCGGCACGATGCCAATGGGCGCGACACCAAAGACTTGCGCCACGGTATCGGCCCAGGCTCCGGCCGCGTTGACCACGGTGGCGGCGGTCAGCGTGCTGCCGTCATCCAGCGTCAGCCGCCAGCCATTGGCCAGGCGTTCGGCGCCGGCCACGCCACTGCCGGTGTGCAGGCTGCCGCCCGCGCGGCGGAACCCGCGCAGAAAGCCCTGGTGGATCGCGTCCACGTCCATGTCCTGCGCGTCGGGGTCGAGCAGGGCGCCGATCACCCGGTCGGCGCGCAGGCACGGCGCCAGCGCCACGGCGGCGGCTGCATCCAGCGCCTGCAGGCGCAGGCAGCCGGGCGCGAGTTCGGCGCGGGCCTGTTCCAGCTCGGCCTGCTGCCCTTCGAATGCCAGGTGCAGCACACCGCGTGGGCCCAGCAAGGGCAGGTCCGAGAAACCGTCGGGCGGGTATTCGAAGAAGGCGCGGCTGGCGCGGGTGAGGGCGCGCACGCCCGGCGGACCGTAGCTTTCCATGTACAGCGCGGCCGAGCGCCCGGTGGTGTGGTATCCGCATTGGCTTTCGCGCTCGATCAGAACCACGCGCTGCTGGGCGCCGAGCCGCCAGGCCAGGGAGGCGCCGGCAATGCCGCCGCCGATGATGGCAATGTCCACGTCGTGCATGGCGGCCATTCTCCCATGGTGCAAGCCCGCCGAAAGGGCGTGTCATGAAGCGGGTATATGCTCAGGTTCAGCCCTTTTTCAGACTGGTTCCCTACCGATGAGCGTCCGCAACCTCGATTCCCTGTTCGACCCCGCCTCGGTGGCGGTGATCGGCGCCTCCGACCGGCCTGCCAGCGTGGGCGCCACGGTGTGGCGCAACCTGACGCGAGGCGGGTTCAGGGGACCGCTGGTCGCGGTCAATCCGAAACATGCCGCGCTCGATGGCAGGCCCTGCTACGCCCGCGTGGCCGATCTGCCGGGGATTCCCGAACTGGCGGTGATCTGCACGCCACCCCACACCGTCGCGGGCCTGGTGGCCGAGCTGGCGGCGCGTGGCACCCGCGCCGCCGTGGTGCTCAGTGCCGGCCTGACGACCGAGCACAAGCAGGCCATGCTTGCGGCCGCGCGCCCGCATCTGCTGCGCGTGCTGGGCCCCAACTGCATCGGCCTGCTCGCGCCGCACGCCGGGTTGAATGCAAGCTTTGCGCACATCGACGCCCGGCCGGGTGAGCTGGCCTTTGTGTCGCAGTCGGGCGCCCTGGTGACCGCGATGCTGGACTGGGCCGACGCCCAGGGCATCGGGTTCTCGCATTTCGTCTCGCTGGGCGAGCATGCCGACGTGGACTTCGGCGACATGCTCGATTACCTGGCCACCGACCCCGCGACGCGCGCGATCCTGCTCTACATCGAATCGATCGAGTCGCCACGCAAGTTCATGTCGGCCGCGCGGGCTGCGGCGCGCAACAAGCCGGTTATCGTCATCAAGAGCGGTCGATCGGCGCAGGGCCAGCGGGCGGCCGCCTCGCACACCGGTGCGCTGGCGGGTTCCGACGCGGTCTACGACGCCGCCATCGCGCGCGCCGGGATGCTGCGGGTGAACAGCCTGCAGGAACTGTTTCTCGCCGCGGAGACGCTGGCACGTTTTCGCACCAACCAGAGCACGGCGCTCACCGTGCTGACCAACGGCGGCGGTGCCGGCGTCATGGCCGCTGACGCCGCCGCGCAGGTGCACGTGCCCCTGGCCCGGCTCGGCGCCAGCACCGTGGCCCAGCTCGATGCGGTGTTGCCGGCCAACTGGTCGCGTGGCAACCCGGTGGACATCATCGGCGACGCGCCGGTGCAGCGTTATGTCGACGCCGTGCAAATCCTGTTTCGCGACCCCGCTGCCGGCGCCGTGCTGCTGATTCACGCCCCGACCGCGATCGTGCCCAGCGCCGAGATCGCGCAGGCGCTGGCCGCGCTGCCGCAGGCCGCGCAGGGGCGCCTCATGGGCTGCTGGATGGGGGGGCACGGCGTGGAGCAGGCGCGCCAGATCTTCAAGAAATCAGGCATCGCCGATTACCCGACCCTGGAAGAGGCCGTGCGTGCGTTCTCGATGCTGGTCAGCTACCACCGTAACCAGGCCGAACTCATCGAGGCGCCGCCGATGCTCGGCGTCGGCGGCCAGGCACCGACCGCGCCCGACCTGCCGGCGGTGCAGGCGATCGTGCGCGAGGCCCTGTCGGATGGCCGCGAGATGCTGAACGAGGCCGAGGCCAAGGCGGTGCTCGCGGCCTATGGCATCCCGGTGGTGGCCACGCGGGTGGTGCCAGCCGAAGCGGCCGCCGCGGCCGAGGTGGCGGGCGTGATCGGCTATCCGGTGGCCCTGAAGATTCTCTCGCCCGACCTGACGCACAAGACCGATGTCGGCGGCGTCGCGCTGGGCCTGGACACCGCCGACGAGGTTCGCGAAGCGGCCCGGGCGATGCTGGCGCGCGTTCGGCGGCATCAGCCCGCGGCCCGCATCGAAGGCTTCACGGTGCAGGCGATGGCGCGGCGCGACCATTCGCAGGAGCTGATCGTCGGCGCGACGGTCGACCGCGTCTTCGGCCCCATCCTGCTGTTCGGCCAGGGTGGCACCGCCGTCGAGGTGCTGGCCGATCGAGCCGTGGCCCTGCCGCCGCTCAACGCGCCCCTGGCGCGGGCCATGGTCGAGCGCACCCGGGTGGCGCGTCTGCTCAAGGGCTGGCGCGACACGCCGGCGGCCGACCTGGACGCCGTGGTCTCCACCTTGCTGGCCGTGGCGCAGCTGCTGGCCGATGTGCCCGAGCTGGCCGAGCTCGACATCAACCCGTTGATCGTCAACCACCAAGGCGTGCTGGCGCTGGACGCGCGCATCCGCCTGTCAGCCGACCGGCCCGCCGGCGCAGCGAACTTCGCGATCCGGCCGTATCCGACCGAACTGGCCGAAGTCCGAACCTGGCAGGGCGTTCAGCTGGAGCTGCGCCCGATCCGGCCGGAGGACGAGTTGCGCCACGTCGAGTTCCTGGCCAGCCTCGATCCCGAGGACATCCGCATGCGCCTGTTCTACAGCCGAAGGCGGATGGAACGCAGCGAACTGGCGCGGCTGACGCAGATCGACTACACCCGCGAGATGGCATTCATCGCCGTGGCGCCCGGCCCCGACGGCGCGCCGCAGACCCTGGGCGTGGCGCGCGCGCTGGCCGACCCGGACAACTTCAGCGCCGAATTCGGCATCATCGTGCGTTCATCACTCAAGGGCACGGGCCTGGGGCGCATCCTGCTGGGGAAACTGATCGACTACCAGCGCGCCAACGGCACGCAGCAACTGGTGGCCACCGTGCTGCGCGAGAACCAGCGCATGCTGGAACTCGCCTATTCGCTGGGGTTCCGCGACGCGCTGGCGCAACCCGAGGAGGACACACGCGACATCGTGCTGGAGCTGCAGGGGCCGGCTGCGCATTGATGGCGCCGCAACCCGACGGCGTGGACCATCGCGCGGCACCCCACGGCACCGCAGGGCGGTGAGGGCGTTGCTCAGACCGCGTTGACCGCCCCCAGCACCCGCTCGGCCGTGGCCGGCGCGTCCAGGCGCACCGGCCGCCACCGCGCGCGGCGCTGACCGCGTCGCGGATCGCCTCCCAGACGCTGATGCCCAGCATGAACGGTGGCTCGCCCACGGCCTTGCTGCCGAAGACGTTCTCCTCGCGGTTGGGCTCGGGCCACAGGGCCACGCTAAGCCTCGCCGGCACGTCGCCGGCGGTCGGGATCTTGTAGGTGCTGGGTGCGTGGGTGGCCAGCCGGCCCTTGGCGTCCCACACCAGTTCCTCGGTGGTGAGCCAGCCCATGCCCTGCACGAAGGCGCCTTCGATCTGCCCGATGTCCAGCGCCGGGTTCAGGCTGGTGCCCACGTCGTGCAGGATGTCGGCGGCCAGCACGCGGCTTTCGCCGGTCAGTGTGTCGATCACCACCTCGGTGCAGGCCGCGCCGTAGGCGAAGTAGTAGAACGGCCGGCCGGTCAGCGTGGTCTTGTCGTAGTGGATCTTGGGCGTGCGGTAGAAGCCGTCGCTCCAGAGCTGGATGCGGTTGGCGTAGGCCGCCTGCACCAGCTCGTCGAACGGACGGGTGGCCTTGGGCGAGATCACCTGCCCCCCGGCAAAGCGGATCGCGCCGGCGCCGCAGCCGTCGAGCCCCGCGGCGAAGGCGGCCAGGTTGTCGCGCACGTTGCGGGCGGCGAACTGCGCGGCGCGACCGTTGAGGTCGGTGCCGCTGGAAGCGGCCGTGGCGCTGGCGTTGGGCACGCGCGCGGTGTCGCTGGCCGTGACCTGCACGCGCTCGAAGGGCACGCCCAGTTCGTCGGCCACGATCTGCGCCACCTTGGTGTGCAGGCCTTGGCCCATTTCGGTGCCGCCATGGTTCACCATCACGCTGCCGTCGGTGTACACGTGCACCAGCGCGCCGGCCTGGTTGAACAGCGTGGCGGTAAAGCTGATGCCGAACTTCACGGGCGTGATCGCCAGGCCGCGCTTGAGCACCGGGCTTTTTGCGTTCCAGGCGGCGATCTGCGCGCGCCTTACCTGGTACTGCGCGTCTGCCTCGAGCCGCTCCAGCAGCGGCTGCAGGATGTTGTCTTCGACCGGCATCTGGTAATGCGTGACGTTGCGGTCGCTCGTGCCGTACAGGTTGCGCCGGCGCACGGCCAGCGGGTCCAGGCTCAGGTGGCGCGCGATGTCGCCGAGGAGGGTCTCGATCGCGATGACGCCTTGCGGCCCGCCGAAGCCGCGAAACGCGGTGTGGCTTTGGGTGTTGGTCTTGCAGCGATACGAGGTGATGTCCACATCGCTCAGGAAGTAGGCGTTGTCGGCGTGGAACACCGCCCGGTCGGCCACCGGCCCGGAGAGATCGGCGCTGAAGCCGCAATTGGCCAGCATGGTGAGCTGCAGGCCGGTGATCAGTCCGCTGTCATCGAAACCCACGGTGTAGTCGTAGGCGAACGGGTGGCGCTTGCCGGTGACCATGAAGTCGTCGTCGCGGTCCAGCCGCAGCTTGACCGGGCAGCCGAACTTGTTCGCGGCCACGGCCGCCCAAACGGCGAGGTGGCCGGACTGCGTCTCCTTGCCGCCGAAGCCGCCGCCCATGCGCCGGCACTCCACACGCACACGGTGGTTGTCGATGCCCAGCGCGTGCGCCACCCAGTGCTGTGCCTCGCCCGGGTGCTGGGTGCTGGAATACACCACCCACTGGTTCTGCTCCTGCGGCAGCACGTAGGCGATCTGGCCTTCCAGGTAGAAGTGCTCCTGGCCGCCGACCTCGAACCGGCCGCTCAGCACATGCGCGGCGCGCGCCAGTCCGGCCTGGGCGTCGCCGCGTCGCACGCGCACCGGCGGCAGCACGAAACTTTGCGCGGCCAGCGCCTCGCGCACGTTGAGCACCGCGGGCAGGGGTTCGATGCCCAGGCGCACCGCGCGTGCGGCCTTGCGCGCCTGCATCACCGTCTCGGCCACCACCAGGCCGATGACGCGGCCGACGTGCTCGACCGTGTCGATGGCGAAGATCGGCTCGTCGTGGGCGAAGGCGGCCAGGACGGGGTCGCCGGGGATGTCCTGCGCCAGCACCACGCCGCGCACGCCGGGCATGGCCAACGCGGGGGCCGCATCGACGCCCTGGAGGCGCCCGTGGGCGACGGGTGAGACGATGGGCGCGGCGTGCAGCGTGCCGCGCACTTCGGGAATGTCGTCCACGTAGGTGGCGGCGCCGGCTACCTGCGCGGCAGCGCTCTCGTGCGGGTGCGAGCGGCCGCAGGCGGGTGTGGCGGCGGGGGATGGGGATGCGTTCATGGCCGGTCCTCCAGCACCAGCGTGTCGATCGAGGTGTTGGCCTCGCCCTGGAGCTCCAG
>Ga0116141_10001933_pt1 | contig 17861 bp, 18 predicted proteins | sample AD_UKC097_MetaG_FD_89744 | JGI IMG/M metagenome (GOLD analysis project Ga0116141, IMG submission 89744) | Active sludge microbial communities of municipal wastewater-treating anaerobic digesters from USA - AD_UKC097_MetaG | ecosystem: Engineered > Bioreactor > Anaerobic > Digestate | place: USA...
ACTCCGGCACAGAACGATCGGACATCGGGCCGCAGACGGTGCTAACGTCACTTCGCTGCCACCTACAGGCGGCACTTCATTCCACGGGAAACGAACATGACCGGACTTGCAGACACCATTCTTTCTTCGCTCGACGCGCGCACCGTGCAGTCGATCGCCCAGCAGGTGGGCATCAGCCCGCAGAGCGCCGGCAGCGCCATCCAGGCCGCCCTGCCCGTGCTACTGGGGCAGATGGCCCAAAACGCCTCGCGTCCGGAAGGTGCCAGCGCACTGTTTGGCGCGGTGCAGCGCGACCACGCGGGCATCGACCTGGGCGGCCTGCTCGGCGGGCTCCTCGGGGGCCTTGGCGGCGGTTCGTCGCAGCCGCAAAACTCTGGCGTGGCGGGCGGCATGGCCATTCTCGGACACATATTCGGTGGCTCGCGCGACGCCGCACCGCAGGTGCCGAAGGTGGGCGGCCTGGACGGCGCCGGCTCGGCCCAGCTCATGGCGCTGCTGGCACCGCTGGTGATGGCCGCGCTCGGCAAACTGACGCAGGGCGGGCAGATCGACGCCGGCGCGCTGGGCGGGCTGCTCGGCGGCGAAAGCCGGCGCATCGCACAGGCACCGCCATCGGCGCTGGGCGGGCTGTTCGGTTCGGTGCTGGACTCCGACGGCGACGGCGAAGCCGACCTGGGCGGGATGCTCAAATCGGCGCAGACGCTGGGATCGCTGTTCGGAAAAGGCTGATCGCCCGCCGCGCCGCGCCGCGACCGGTGCCACGCGGTTCGGCGTGGTGCCGCTTGTCCGATTCGAACGGACGACCTACTGATTACAAATCAGTTGCTCTACCAGCTGAGCTAAAGCGGCATGGCTTCGAAACCGGCGACGGGCTTTGCGATCCGTCGCGGCGAGCCGGCGATTCTACCCCATTCGCGCCGGCTGGGCGTGCGGCAGCCGACAATCATCGGCAGGGGACCGCTTTGCCCTCGGCGCCGGGATAGCCTGCAATCCGCGCGGCCCAATCGACCGTCGAATCGCCCATGAGGTCGATCCAGTAGTTGGGGATTTCGTCCGAGCGCGGCTGAAGCTGCGCATCGAAGCCCAGCGCACGCACCTGTTCGTGGCGCTGGCGAGCGTTGCCTTCCTCGCGGAAGAGGCCCAGCGAAATCGTGTTCTCGCGCTCGCCGGCGGTCACGACGTAGTAGTCGCGCAACCCCTTGGACGAAAGCGTCCGCGCGGTCGCCAACGCCGCATCGCGCGAACCCTGGGCGGGCAGGTAGACCCAGTAGCCGCGGTTGGCCAGCGCGCGCGTCTCGCGGAACTGCAGGCGCTCGGCCAGCGGCGTCATGGCGTTCATCGCGCGCCGCAGGTCGGATTGGGTGAGGAATGGGCCGATCTCGAGACAAAGCAGGCGATCCGGATCCGGAGTTGGCTCCGGCGGGCCGTCGGGTTCGGCCGCACTCTCCACCCTTGCAGCGGCCAGATCCTCTTCTTCGCTCAGCAGCCGCAGCGTCGGAATGCCGCGCGAGGAAGCCGGGGATGCCGCGCCGCCGTCTGCCGGCGCAGGGCGCAGGGCGAGCCAGAGCGCAAGCACCATGTTCATCGTCAGCAGGAGGGCGATCAGCGCGCGGGTCAGCATCGGCACCGGTTCCGGAAGGTCGCAGACATTCTAAGCACTCGGCGCCGGCTCGGCCTGCGCCAGAAGCGCGAGGCCGTCGAGCACCAGATCCGGCAGGAAGGCGTGTTCACCCAGCAACGGGCGCAGCGCCGCCGCGCCACCGCCGGAAACCACCAGCGCCGGGCGCGCCCCGATCCGGCGCTCCAGCCCGGACAAGCTGCGTTCGATCAAGGCCACGCCGGCCAGCAGGCAACCGCTCTGGATGCCGTCGGCGGTCCCCGTGGCAAAGTCCGCCACTTCGCCCGACGCCTGCGGCAATCCGGGCGCGCGGGCGAACAGCGCCTCGCGCATGGCTTCGGGGGTGGGCGCGATCAGGCCGCCCAGATGGCGCCCGTCCACGCACAGCGCGTCCACCGTCAGCGCCGAGCCGACGCTGGCCACGACGCAGGGCGCAAGACCGCGCCGGAAGGCCGCGATCAGCGCCAGCCATCGGTCCACGCCCAGTTCTTCGACATGCGTGTAGCCCGCCGTCAGGCCGAGCGCGTGGCGGCGGGTGCGAACCCGGACCGGCTCGGGGCCCAGCGCACGCAGCACCGTCGTCACGACCCGGGTTACGTCCTCCTGCGCCACGGCGGCCAGCCAGATGTCTTCGATCGACCGTGCCTCACGCAAAAGCCAGTCCCGCAGCCCGTCTTCCGCCTGCGCGTGCGTGCCGGCCCAGCGCGCCCGCATCCGATCTCCCTCGACCAGCGCGCACTTCAGCCGCGTGTTGCCAAGATCCGCGAGCAGCCTCATGCCGGCCGCACCGAAACTTCGGCGCTCGCGAAGCTGCGCGCCAGACCGTCGACCTCCACGCGCAGCAGGCCCTCGCCGTCGATGCCAAGGGCCAGCCCTTCCAGCCGCTGCGCACCCGACTCCACGCGCACGCGGCGCCCGCGCAACGCATCCAGCAGTGCCCAGCGATCCAGCCACGCCCCGATCCGTCCCGAGCGCACGGACTCGAAAACCTCGTCCCAGGCCAGGATGATGGCCGCCGCCAGGGTCTCCGGTTCTACACCGCCGCCCGCATCGAACAGATCCGAGCTGGGCTGCCCGATGCACGCGCGATCCTCGTCCCGCAGCCGCAGGTTGATGCCGATGCCCGCGACCACGCCGCCGGGACAGTTCTCCACCAGGATACCGCCCAGCTTGTCCCCGTCGAAAAGCAGGTCGTTGGGCCACTTCAGGCGCACGCCGTCCGCGCCGAGCCGGTGCAAGGCTTCGGCGGCTGCCACGCCGAGCGCCAGCGCCAGCGCGGGCGGCCAGCGCCCGCCCTTGGGCGAATGGGCCAGCATCGACAGTGCCAGCGATGCGCCGGGTGGCGACTGCCAGGCGCGCCCTCGCCGCCCGCGCCCGGCGCGCTGGCAGTCGCTCAGCACCACGCTTCCATCCGGAAGGCTTGCGGCAGCCGCAAGCAGCGGCGCCTGGGTGGAATCCACCTCGCCCGCCACACTCAACCGCTCACCGCGCGCGAGCGGAAAAAAGGCGGCAATGCGTTCCGCATCCAGCATGGGGAAGGCCTGATCCACGAAATGGGCGCTCAAGGCCGGCCATGGTAGCGGGGCAACCACGTCACAGGAACGGCGAACAAAAACCGGCTACACTCGGCTTTCCGGCACCCGACCACGCCCCCGCGCGCGTTGGTGGCCCCGTCGATGCGACCCCACCGGACCTACGCCATGATCTCCCGCCTGCTGCTGATCGGCCTTCTCCTGAGCCTGGGTTTCAACGCATACGCCGCAAGCGACTTCGCACGCGGAGCCAGCGGCGAGTCCGGCGCGCCCTGCCCGTCCACGACCGCGCAGACCGATCCCGCCGATGCACAGGCCGGCACCGCCGCGCCGCTCGCGACACCGCACGCCGATCCGGCACCGGCACCGCGCACCGGCAGCAACAGCGCGCCGCTGCCTCGCCCGGGCCTGCGCTGGCACTCTTTCCTGCCGGGCATGATGAAGTAAGCAGCGCCTTGCCTCTCCGGCCTGAACGGCGCGCAACCCGAACGCTTCCAGACGCGAACCCCGCGTGGGGATCGCAGTCCAAGTCCGTGCTGGCGCAACATGGCCTGATGCGGAGTTCCACATCACTCCGCCGCATCCGGCCGCTGCTGCCAGCCGTCTCCAGGGCGCTTCCATGAAATGGCTGATCCGATGGCTGGGCGGCCGGCCTCCGGCTCCGATCGACTCCGCACTCTGGCACGCCCAGGTTTCGCGCATCGACGGAGCCGAGGCCCTTTCTCCCCCGGGAATGCGGCGCTGGCGCGAACTGACGGCGCGCTTTCTTTCCGACAAGGCCATCACCCCCGCCGCCGGCTGCGGGCTATCCGACGGCGACCGCCTGCTGGTCGCCATGCTGTGCTGTGCGCCGGTGCGGGATCTGGGCTACGAGTGGCTGCGCGGCTGGCACGAGGTGATCGTGTATCCGGGCAGCTTTGGCGTGAGGCGCCAGCATCTGGACGAAGACAGCGGCGTGCTGCACGAGTGGGATGACGAACTGGCGGGCGAATGCTGGGAACAGGGGCCGGTGATCCTGTCGCTGGAAGACTGCGTCCAGGCTGCCGAGGCGCCGGAACCGGGCTATCAGGTCGTGGTGCACGAGATCGCGCACAAGCTCGATTTGCTCGACGGTCGCCTCGACGGCGTGCCGCCGCTGCCCGACGCGGGCTGGCGCAGGCGCTGGATCGCAGACTTCCAGCACGCCTTCGACGCGCTGCAGCGCGAAGTGGACGTCGGGCGCGAGCCGCGGATCGACCCCTACGCCTGCGAGTCGCCCGACGAATTCTACGCGGTGGTTTCGGAATACCACTTCACCGATCCGGAACTGCTTGCCGAGGCGATGCCCGAGGTGGCGGAGCACCTGGCGCGGTTCTACCACCCGCCCGGAACCGACTCCTGAGCCGTTCCCGAGCTCACACCACCGGCGCGAACCGGACCACGAAGCTGGCCCCGCCCAGCTCGGCGGAACGCTCCACCGCCAGCTCGCCTCGATAGGCCTTCACCAGATCCTGCACGATGGCCAGGCCGATGCCGTGCCCGTGCACGCGCTCGTCGCCGCGCACGCCGCGCTGCAGCAGCCGCTCCACGTCCTCGGGCGCGATGCCGGGGCCATCATCCTCCACGGTGATGAGGATCGCGGCGCGGCGCTGGGGCGCGATCGTCATGGCGCGCACCGTCAGCAACACCCGGTGCCGCGCCCACTTGAAGGCGTTTTCCAGCAGATTGCCCAGAAGCTCCATCAGGTCACCGCGCTCGCCGTAGAAGCAGGCGTGATCGTCGACCTCGAACTCGCACAGGATGTTCTTGCCCGCGTACACCTTTTCCAGACTCTGCACGATCTCCTCGGCGCAGGGGCGGATCGGCAGCGGCGCGGCGAAGGTCTGGTGGCCGGAAGCGGCGGCGCGGGAAAGCTGGTAGGCCACGATCTGGTTCATGCGCGCCACCTGATCCTCCACCGCGGCCCGGATGTCGGCCTGCGAGTGGCCCGAATCCAGCTCGCTGCGCACCACCGCCAGCGGCGTCTTCAGGCTGTGCGCGAGGTCGCCCAGGATGTTGCGGTTGCGCGCGATCTGCTCTCGACCCACGTCGATGAGCGCGTTGAGGCTGTCGGTGAGCAGGGTCAGCTCCTGCGGATAGGAACCGCTCAGGCGCTCGCCTTCGCCCGCCGTCACCTTCTCCATCTCGCCCACCACCCGACGCAGCGGCGCAAGGCTCCAGCGCAGCACCAGGGTCTGCAGCGCCAGCAACAGCGCGCCGGCGGCACCGAGGTAGGCCCACAGGGCACGCCGGAAGGCGGAAACCTGCCGATCCATCGAGGCCGTGGTTTCGGCCACGTGCACGGTGACGTTGACGGCCTTGATGTCGCTGACTTCCCAGGCCATGCCCATGCTCTGGCGATAGAGCGTGCCGGCGGACGTTTCGATCGGGCCTTCGTAACGATCCTCGCCGGGCTTGAGCGCCTCGTCGAACGGCAGCTCGCGCCCCAGGGCCGATTCGGATTCCCAGCGGAAATCATCGGCGAGGATCGCCGCGTACAGCCCGCTGCCCACGCTCGACAGGCGCGCGTCGGGCGGATTCTCCGGCGGGATGATGTCGCCGTTGCGCAGAAGCTCGGTGCCGCGCATGTAGGCCCAGGCGTAGTTCTGCAGGCGCTGGCGCATGGTGTTGCCGGCCACCTCGACGAAGGCCTGATCCAGCGCATAGCCGGTCAGACCGAGAAAGGCGACCAGTCCGAGGCTGGCGGCCAGCAGCTGGCGCGCCTGGAGGGAGAGCGTGCGGCCGGCCATGACGGCCGAAACTTACTCGGTGCGCGGGATCGCGAAACGGTAGCCGCGGCCGCGCACCGTCTCGATGGGCTTGAGCGTGCCCTCCGGGTCCAGCTTCTTGCGCAGGCGGCCGATGAACACCTCCAGCACGTTGGAATCGCGGTCGAAATCCTGCTGGTAGATGTGCTCGGTGAGGTCGGCCTTGGACACCAGCTCGCCGGCGTGCAGCATCAGGTATTCGAGCACCTTGTACTCGTAGCTGGTGAGATCGACGCTGACGCCTTCGACGGTGACGGTCTGCGCCGCCAGGTCCAGCGTGATCGGACCGCAGTCGAGCGTCGGCTTGCTCCAGCCGGCGGCGCGGCGCAGCAGCGCGTTCAGACGCGCGAGCAGCTCCTCGACGTGGAAGGGTTTGACCAGATAGTCGTCGGCACCTGACTTCAGCCCCTCGACCTTGTCCTGCCAGCTCGAACGCGCCGTGAGGATGAGGATCGGGAATTTCTTGCCTTCGCTGCGCAGGAGGCGCACCAGGTCCATGCCGGACATCCTGGGCAAGCCCAGGTCGATGATGCCCACGTCGAAGGGCACTTCACGACCGAGGTAGATGCCTTCCTCGCCGTCGCTGGCGGCATCCACGGCGTAGCCTTCGCGCTTGAGGCGGGCGGCCAGCGTCTCGCGCAGGGGCGCCTCGTCCTCGACCAGAAGAATGCGCATGCGTGTCTCCTTTCAGGGCGTTGAACATGCCGCAGGCGCGGCGTCACCGGCGCGAGTGTACCTGTCGCCTGCGAGGAAGAACACAAGTGCCGTCGGTCGGCGCCGGCGACAGCTCCCGGATCAGCGTTCGTCGTCGCGCGCGCGTGGCGTGCGCAGCTCGCGCGGAAACTCCCGCGGCGGCGGCGGCTCGTGGCGCGACGGCGGCGGAGGCGCCAGATCGCGACGCGGATCATCCCACATCACCCGCACGCGGCCTTCCGGGGTGTAGACCTTGATCCGGTTCAGCTCGCGCCCGCCGCGGTTGCGGCGCTCGGCCGATAGCACGCGGCCGCCGGTTTCCCGCTCCACGCGATTGACCGACGCCGGCAGGCCGTTGTCCTCCGAGGCGCGCGCCTCCGGCATCAGGACCACGCAGGCGGCGGCAACGGCGATGAGGAGAGCGTGTGAGGACATGGAAACTCGGTACTCCGGCCTGTGCGGGCAAACTGAGCGCCTGATGCCCGCAATGCAGGGCAGTCTGGTGCTCGGGCGGTGAATCCGGTCTGAACTTTTTAACGGTTTGCTTACGCGGTGCCGAACAGCCGCCGGCACCGCGCGCTCCGGCACCTCAGTAGATTTCCCCGACGCAGCAGCGCAGCGAGCCGCCGGCCTTCTCGATCTCGTCCAGCGCCACCGCCACCACTTCGAAGCCGCAGCGATCCAGCGCCTGCCGCGTCGCCGGGCGCAGCGCATCCGCCGCGCGTGCGCTCAGGAAGACGTGCCGCTCGGTCAGCGCGATGCAGTTGGCGACGAAGGCGTCCTTCTCCTCGCGCGAGATCAGGATCGCGCCCTCGCCGTAGCGCGCCGCGATCGCGCGTCCGACCTGTGGATCGGCGAATCCGTCGGGGCACAGCACCACCGCGCGCGAGGCCAGCACGCTCATCACCACGTTGCCGTGGTACTCGCCCGGGGCCAGCCGGTAGTTCACCAGTTCGTCCAGCCCGAAGGCTTCGCGCATCGCCAGGGCACCGGCCTCGTCGCAGCGTTCCGACAGCCCGCAGTAGCCGATGCCGCGGCCGCGGTCGATCACCATCGAACCGGTCAGTTCGCACACTCCCGGCTGGCGGCGCAGGTCGGTTTCCGCATAGCCCAGCACCTGCGTGAAGAAGCCTCGGATATCGCGCCGCTCGGCCTCGGCCTGGCGCACCGGGTGGCACATGTGGCCCAGCACCAGCCGCCCGGGCACGGTGCCGAACACGTTGTTGGGAAAGACCGCATCGGGCGTGGCCTTGTCGCCGGCGAACACGATCGTCGGGAGGTGGCGCGCGAGCGTGCGGTGCAGGTCGCGGTGCTGCGCCAGCGCGCGATCGGGATCGACCCGCAGGGAGAGGTCCATGTAGGCGTTGTCGCTGGCCGACTGCGCGGCGAGCGAAAAGCCTTCGGGCGCGACCAGAAAGGCGGCCTTGGCGCAGGTGGGGGCGGAAACGGGGGGCAGGTGGGTCATGTTCATGCGGCGTGGGGTAGTTCCTGCGTGGCGCGCAGGGCGCGTTCGATGAGTTCGACACCGGCCCCGGGGCGCGAGGACCCTTCGCTCAGGATCTGGCGAAACGCGCGCCCGCCGGGCTGGCCGTGGAACAGTCCGAGAATGTGCCGGGTCACGTGGCGCAGCGCCAGCCCTTGCTCGAGCTGCATCTCGACCCACGGCAGGAATGCGCGCAGGAGCTCGCCGCGCGCGCGCGCCGGTGCGCCCGTCAGCGCGGCATCCAACCGGTGCAGCAGGTGCGGGTCGTGGTAGGCCGCGCGCCCCAGCATCACGCCATCGACGTGTTCGAGCTGCGCCAGCGCCGCGTCCGCGTCCGCGATGCCGCCGTTGATCAGGATGCGAAGCCCGGGGCGCTCGCGCTTGAGCCGGTGGACGAGCCCGTGGCGCAGCGGCGGCACCTCGCGGTTCTCCTTCGGGCTCAGGCCCTGGAGCCAGGCCTTGCGCGCGTGCACCACGAAAGTGTCGCAGCCCGTCGCCGCCACGGTATCGATGAAATCCAGCAGGGTGTCGTATTCCTCCTGCTCGTCCACGCCGAGCCGGCACTTCACCGACACCGGCACGTCCACCGCCGCGCGCATCGCCGCCACGCACCCGGCCACCAGCGCCGGTTCGCGCATCAGGCAGGCGCCGAAGCGCCCGGCCTGCACCCGGTCCGACGGGCAGCCGCAGTTGAGGTTGATCTCGTCATAGCCCCAGTCGGCCCCGATCCGCGCCGCCTGCGCCAGCGATCCCGGGTCGCTGCCACCCAGCTGCAGGGCGACCGGGTGCTCGATCGGATCAAACCCGAGCAGCCGCTCGCGGTCGCCGTGGATCACCGCGTGCGCGTGCACCATCTCCGTATAGAGCCGCGCGCCAGGCGCGAGCGTGCGGTGGAAGGCGCGGCACACGCGGTCCGTCCAGTCCATCATCGGGGCCACGGAAAGCCGCCAGGACGAATCCGTCCGACCTTCGCGCTGCGGTGTGGATGGGAAATTCATCGACATCGGGCAAAAAGCAAAACCGGCATTGTCCGACAGGCGAGGGCGTCGAGTCGAATCGCGGAGCGCCTTCAGGATGCGAACCGGAGCAGCCGCTGCGCGTGGCAGGCGGCGACCCATTCCTCGTTGGTGGGTTCCACCGCGACGCGGACGCGGCTGTAGGCGGAGGAGAGGACGGGGACGTTGGCGGCGTTGGCGTCCGCGTCGAGCGCGATGCCGAGGAAGGCGAGGTCGCGGCAGACGCGTTCGCGTATGAAGTCGTTGTGCTCGCCCACGCCGGCGGTGAAGACCAGGAGGTCCAGTCCGCCGAGCACGGCGACCAGCGCGCCGATCTCGCGCACGATGCGGCGCACGTAGAGCGCCAGCGCGTGGCGCGCGCGTTCGCCGGTTTCGCCCGGATCGTCCTCGTGGCGCACCAGCACGCGCGGTTCGGCGGAAATGCCGGAGACGCCGAGCAGGCCGGAGCGGTGGTACAGGAGATGCCCGACCTCTTCCAGCGAGAGCTTCTCGATTTCCATGAGATAGAGGATCGCGCCCGGGTCGATGGCGCCGGTGCGGGTGCCCATCATCAGGCCGTCGAGCGCGGAAAATCCCATGGTGGTGGCGACGCTCTTCAGCCCGCGCATGGCGCACAGGCTGGCGCCGCTGCCCAGATGGGCCACGACCGTACGCCCGCGCGCCAGATCGCCGTGACGCTCGGGCAAGACATGGGACATGTATTCGTAGGAGAGCCCGTGGAAGCCGTAGCGGCGCAGACCGCGATCCCAGCCCACCTCGCGCGGCAGCGGCAGCATCTGCTCCACGGCCGGAAGATCGTGGTGGAAGCCGGTATCGAAGCAGGCGACCTGCGGAACTTCGGGATGGCGCCCCAGCAGCAGGCTCATGGCCTTGAGCGGGAACGGCTGGTGCAGCGGAGCCAGCGGGATCAGATCGCGAAGTTCGGCGATCAGCGCGGCGTCCACGCGGGTCGGCGCGTGATACTTGCCGCCGCCGTGCACCACGCGGTGCACCACGGCCGCGACGGTGCGCCCGGCCAGGCGCGCCTCGATCCGCTCCAGGATCAGCCCCAGCGCGGCGGTATGCGGGTGTTCGGGGTCGAGCGTGACGGCGTGGGCGGCGACGCCGGTTTCGCCGAAATCCGGGCTCGGTCCGCCGATGCCCTGCACCTTGCCGTTCCACAGCGGCACGCGCGGCAGCGGCGCGGCGGCGGCGTCGAAAACCGCGAACTTGATGCTCGAAGAACCGCAGTTGAGGACGACGATCAGGGCATCGGAAGGCATGGGCATCACGGCGGGGTCTGGCGATAGCGGTGCGCCAGCAGCAGGGCAATGGCGCAGGAAGCCAGTCGCGATTCGCGCGAGTCGGCGCGGCTGGTGAGCACCACGGGCACCCTGGCGCCCATCACGATGCCGGCGCTGGCGGCCTGGCCGAGATACATGAGCTGCTTGGCGAGCATGTTGCCGCTTTCCAGATCCGGCACCACGAGGATGTCGGCCTGGCCCGCAACCGGCGAGACGATGCCCTTGGTGCGCGCCGCGGCCGGGGAAACCGCGTTGTCGAAGGCCAGCGGGCCGTCGAGCAGGCCGCCGGTGATCTGGCCGCGATCGGCCATCTTGCACAGCGCCGCCGCATCGAGCGTGGCCTGCATCGATGCCATCACGGTTTCCACCGCCGCCAGAATCGCCACCTTCGGCTCGGGCACGCCGATGGCGTGCGCAAGGTCGATGGCGTTCTGCACGATGTCGGCCTTCTGCATCAGATCGGGCGCGAGGTTCACCGCCGCATCGGTGACGAGGAAGGGGCGCGGGTAGTGCGGGGTCTGGAGCACGAAGCAGTGGCTCACCCGGCGCTTGGTGCGCAGGCCGGACTCGCGCGCGACGATCGCGCCCATGAGTTCGTCGGTGTGCAGGCTGCCTTTCATCAGCGCCTCGACCCGGCCGCGGCAGGCCAGCTCGGCGGCGCGCGAAGCGGCGGCGTGGCTGTGGGGGACGTCCTCGATTTCTAGGCCGGAAAGATCCAGCCCGGCCTCGGCCGCGACGGCTTCCAGGCGCGCGCGCGGGGCGACCAGCACCGGCACGATGAGGCCCGCATCGCGCGCGTCCAGCGCGCCTTCCAGGCTCAGCGCATCGCAGGGATGCACCACCCCCACGCGCACCGGCTCCAGCATCGCCACATGCGCAAAGAGGCGCTGCAGACCCTCCGTGCCGGAGCGGTCCATGCGGATTTCAGGCAGCCGCGCGCGCACGCGCTCGATGCGCTCGTCGGGCGCGATCACCTGCGCCTGGCCTTCGATCACGCAGACTCCGTCCTGATTGACGCAGGCGCAGTCCAGCGTGACTCTGCGCGTGGCCGGATCGAGCGCGCGCACCGTGGCGCTGACGCGCAGCCGGTCGCCGATCCGCACCGGCGCAAGGAAGCGCAGACTCTGTCCGAGATAGATCGTCCCCGGCCCCGGCAGGCGCGTACCCAGCAGCGCGGAAATCAGCGCCCCGCCCCACATGCCGTGCGCGATCACGCCGTGGAAGCGCGAGCCGTTGGCGTACTCGGGATCGACGTGCTGCGGGTTGGCATCGCCCGACATCGCCGCGAACAGCTCGATGTCCTCGCGCGCCAGCACGCGTTCCATGCTCGCGCAATCGCCGATGCGCAGCTCCTCGAAGGTTCGGTTGCGCAGCACGGCGAGCGCATCGGAGGCTTGGCTGGACGGCATTCTTTCTGTCTCTCACAGGGTTGCTGAAATGCGAACGGCGCGCGGCAGGATACCGCGCGCCGTTCGGCCGGTCCCGCGGCGGCGGTCAAACCAGTCGCGTCAGCCAGCCGTGGCGATCCGGAGTGCGGCCGTACTGGATGTCTAGCAGTTCGGCGCGGATCGACATGGTGAGTTCGCCGGCCGGGGCCTCGAGATTCCCGACGGAAAAATCCGGGCCCTTGAGCTGGCCGATCGGCGAAATGCTGGCGGCGGTGCCGCAGGCGAAGGTTTCCACGACCTCGCCCGAAGCCATGCCGTCGATCCACTCCTGCACGTCGATCCTGCGCTCGGTGATCGAGATGCCGCGATCCTTGAGCAGCTGGATCACCGAGAGGCGTGTGATGCCTTCCAGGATGCTGCCGGAAAGCTCGGGCGTGATGACGCTGCCGTCGCGCTTGACCAGGAACACGTTCATGCCGCCCAGCTCTTCCAGCCAGCGGCCTTCCTGCGAATCCAGGAACAGCACCTGGGAGCAGCCGTTGGCCACGGCCTCCTTCTGCGGCAGCAGGGAGGAGGCATAGTTGCCGCCGCACTTGGCCGCGCCGGTGCCGCCGCGGCCGGCGCGGGAATACTCGCGCGACAGCCAGATCGCCACCGGCTTCACGCCGCCCTTGAAATAGGCCCCGGCGGGGCTGGCGATGACGTAGTAGGCCACCTTCTGGGCGGAGCGCACGCCGAGGAAGTTCTCGTTGGCGATCATGAAGGGGCGCAGGTACAGGCTCGACTCCCCTCCCGAAGGCACCCAGGCCGCATCGATCTTCACGATCTGGCGGATGGATTCCACGAAGTCGTCCACCGCAAGTTCGGGCAGCGCGAGTCGGCGCGCCGAACGCTGCAGGCGCTCGCCGTTGGCCTCGGGGCGGAACGACCAGATCGAGCCGTCGGCGTGGCGGAAGGCCTTGAGGCCTTCGAAGATCTCCTGCGCGTAGTGCAGAACGGCCGAGGCGGGGTCCAGCGTCAGCGGGCCATAGGCGCGCACCTGCGCATCGTGCCAGCCCTTTTCGGCAGTCCAGTCGATGGCGACCATGTGGTCGGTGAAGTGCTGGCCGAAGCCCGGATTGGCGAGGATGGACTCGCGCTCGCTGGCGCTGCGCGGGGTGGCGGACGGAATGATTTGGAAGGAAAGGCTCATGGCGTTCTCGTGATGCGGGTCGGTCAGATGTGCAGGGCGTGGCCCAGCGCGCGCAGCGCGGCTTCCTGCACCGCCTCGCCGAGGGTGGGATGGGGATGGATGGTAGCGGCGATGTCTTCGAGCGCGGCACCCATCTCGATGGACTGCACGAAGGCGATGGACAGCTCCGACACCTGCGCGCCCACGGCCTGCCAGCCGAGGATGCGGTGGTCGGACTCGCGCGCGACCACGCGCACGAAGCCATCGGTGGATTCCAGCGTCATCGCGCGGCCGTTGGCGGCGAAGGGGAAGAGCGCCGTCTTGACCGCGTGCCCGGCGGCCTTGGCCTCGTCCGGCGACAGGCCCACCGCCACGACCTCCGGATCGGTGAAGCACACCGCCGGCATCGCGGCGGGCTGGAAGCGGCGGGTCTTTCCCGAGACGATCTCGGCCACCATCTCGCCCTGCGCCATGGCGCGGTGCGCCAGCATCGGCTCGCCGGCCACGTCGCCGATGGCCCAGACCTTGTGCATCGAAGTGCGGCACTGATCGTCGATCTTCACCGCCCGACCCGCCATGTCAAGGCGCAGGGATTCGAGCTTGAAGCCCTCGGTTTTCGGCTTGCGGCCCACGGCGACGAGGATGCGGTCGGCCTCGATCGCGCGCTCCTCGCCGTCCGGGGTGCGCACGCGCAGCGCGCCGCCATCGGACAGCCCCAGCACGCTGTGGCCGACGAGGGTTTCCACGCCCAGCGCCTTGAGGTGTCTGGCGACCGGCGCGGTGAGCTCGGCGTCGTAGGCCGGCAGCACGCGCTCCTGCGCTTCGACCACGGTCACGCGGCAGCCGAGCTTGCGGTACACCGTGCCCAGTTCCAGGCCGATGTAGCCGCCGCCGACCACGACCAGGTGTTCCGGCAGGCTCTCGGGCGAGAGCGCCTCGGTGGACGAAACCACCTTGCCGCCGAAGGGCAGGAAGGGCAGCTCCACGGGCACCGAGCCGGTCGCCAGCAGCAGGTGGGCGCAGCGGATACGCAAGGTATCGCCGCCCTCGCCCGCGCCTGGAACGTCCACGGTCTTGCCGTCCGCGATCTGGCCCCAGCCCTTCACCACGCGCACGCCGTGCTTCTTGAGCAGGGCCGCGACGCCGCCGGTCAGGCGTTTGACGATGCCGTCCTTCCAGGCCACGGTCTTGCCGAGGTCGAGCACGGGCGCGGAAACGCCGATGCCCAGCGGCGAGCTGCCCGCGGCGAACGCGGCGACCTTGGCGAACTCCTCGGCGGCGTGGATCAGCGCCTTGGAGGGAATGCAGCCGATGTTGAGGCAGGTGCCGCCAGGGGTCGCGCCCTCCACCAGCACGGTGGGAATGCCGAGCTGGCCGGCGCGGATCGCGGCCACGTAGCCGCCGGGGCCGCCGCCGAGGATCAGGAGTTGGGTGTCGATGGTTTGGCTCATGACTTGACCAGAATGCTCAATTCGGAGGATTCCTCTCCCCCATGCACATGGGGGAGAGGGTCAGGGTGAGGGGGCGAGCGCCGCAAGGAGCGAGTGCTTCTGCGCTTGCACGGCAACAGCCCCCTCACCCCAGCCCTCTCCCCCGCCGGCTGGCGGGGGAGAGGGTGTGTCGTATGCGGTCGCAGGCATCCATTACTCCACGAACAGCAGCGCCGGGTTCTCCAGAAGCGCGCGGATCGCCTGCACGAACTCGGCCGACTCCATGCCGTCCACCACGCGGTGATCGAAGGAGGACGACAGGTTCATCAGCTTGCGCGCCTCCACCAGCCCGTTGCGGATGCAGGGCCGCTCGATCATGCGGTTGACCCCGACGATGGCGACCTCGGGGTGGTTGATGATCGGGGTGGACATGATTCCCCCGATCGGCCCCAGGCTGGTGATGGTGATGGTGGAGCCCGACAGCTCCTCGCGCGTGGCCTTGCCGGCCCGCACCGCGGCCGCCAGGCGCGCGATTTCGGCGGCGATCTGCCACAGGTCGAGCGATTCGGCGTGCGCCACGACCGGCACGGAAAGCCCGCTGTCGCTCTGCGTGGCGATGCCCAGCTGCACGCCGTGGTGGCGCGTGATGACGTTGGCTTCGTCGTCGTAGCGCGCGTTCATCTGCGGAAAGTCGCGCAGCGCCAGCACCATGGCGCGGGCCAGGAACGGCAGGAAGGTAAGCTTTCCGCGCTCCTTGCCCCACTTCGCGTTGAGCTTGCCGCGCAGCGCCTCCACCTCGGTCACGTCGATTTCCTCGACGTAGGTGATGTGCGGGATGCGGCGCCAGGAATCCTGCATCTTCTGCGCGATGCGCCGGCGCAGGCCCATCACCGGGATCTGCTCCTCGCCGCTGCGACGCGCGTAGCCAGAGGAGCCGCCGCCTGTCGCCTGCACCTGTCCGCCGCGCGCGACGTAGGCGTCGAGGTCGGCGTGCATCACCCGCCCGCCGGGGCCGGTGGGCGGCACGAAGCGCAGCTCGATGCCCAGGTCCCAGGCGCGGCGGCGTACCGCCGGCGAGGCCAGCGGGGCTTCACCGGTGAAGCGGGGATTCGTGATTCGTGATTCGTGATTCGTGAGAGCGGGGGCATCGGGTGCCTTGACGGCAACCGAAGCGGGCTCGAGCTTCGGGTCGGGCAGGCGCGGTGGCGGTTCGGGAGCACGGGCGACGGCGGGCTTTTCCGCTGCGGCTTCGCTCGCAGCCGCCGCTTCGCCCGGCTTCACGTTTCCTTCGCCGGCCACCTCAAGGCGGATCAGCTCGCTGCCCACGGCCATGGTCTCGCCCAGCGCGCCGCCAGCGCGAGCACGGTGCCGGCGACGGGCGAGGGAATTTCCACCGTGGCCTTGTCGGTCATGACCTCGGCGACGATCTGGTCCTCGGACACGGCATCGCCCACGCCGACCTTCCAGCCCACCAGTTCGACTTCGGCGATGCCTTCGCCGATGTCGGGCATCTTGATGACATGCTGTCCCATCGCTCAGTCCTCCAGCACGCGCTTCATGGCGTCGATGACCCGGGCCGGGCCCGGGAAGTAGTCCCACTCCTGCGCGTGGGGGTAAGGCGTGTCCCAGCCGGTGACGCGTTCGATCGGTGCTTCGAGGTGGTAGAAACAGTTTTCCTGCACCAGCGAAAGCAGCTCGGCACCGAAGCCGCTGGTGCGGGTGGCCTCGTGCAGCACGATGCAGCGGCGGGTCTTCTTCACCGACTCGACGATGGTATCCAGATCCAGCGGCCACAGGCTGCGAAGGTCGATCACTTCCGCATCGACGCCGGCCTCTTCGGCCGCGGCCAGCGCCACCCAGACGGTGGTGCCGTAGGTGAGGATCGTCACCGCCTTGCCCTCGCGCGCGATGGCGGCCTTGTCGAGCGGCACGTTGTAGTACCCCTCCGGCACGAAGTTGCCGGGGAACTTGGTCCAGGACTGCACCGGGCGGTCGTGGTGGCCGTCGAAGGGGCCGTTGTAGAGGCGCTTGGGCTCCAGGAAGATCACCGGATCGCCGCACTCGATCGAGGAAATCAGCAGGCCCTTGGCGTCGTAGGGATTGGACGGCATCACGGTACGCAGGCCCGCGACGTGGGTGAAGATCGCCTCCGGGCTCTGGCTGTGGGTCTGGCCGCCGTAGATGCCGCCGCCGCAGGGCGTGCGGAACACCACCGGCGCGGTGAACATGTTGCAGGAGCGGTAGCGCAGGCGCGCGGCCTCCGACACGATCTGGTCGTAGGCCGGATAGATGTAGTCGGCGAACTGGATCTCGGCCACCGGGCGCAGCCCGTAGACCGCCATGCCGATGGCCGCGCCGGCGATCCCGCTTTCGGAAATCGGCGCGTCGAACACGCGGTGCTTGCCGTACTTGGCCTGCAGGCCGTCGGTGCAGCGGAACACGCCGCCGAAGTAGCCCACGTCCTCGCCGAAGATCACGACGTTGTCGTCGCGCTCGAGCATCACGTCCATGGCCGAGCGCAGGGCCTGGATCATCGTCATCGGGCTGGTGCCCGCGGTGGTATCGCTCATGATCAGACTCCCAGTTGCTGGCGCTGGCGGCGCAGGTGTTCCGGCATGTGCTCGTACACGTCCTCGAACATGTCGGCAGCACCGGGGCGGTTGTCGCTGCCGAGGATGCCGTGGCGTTCGGCCTCCTTGAGCGCCTGGGCGATCTCCTCGTCGAGTGCGGCGCGGGTTTCCTCGTGCTGCGCCTCGCTCCACAGCCCGCGCCCGATCAGGTGGGCCTTGAGCCGTTCGACGGGATCCCCCAGCGGGAAATGCTTCGCGTCATCGGCAGGCCGGTACTTGGACGGATCGTCCGAGGTCGAGTGCGGCCCGGCGCGGTAGGTGATCCATTCGATCAGGGTGGGGCCGAGGTCGCGGCGGGCACGCTCGGCGGCCCAGCGCGAGACCGCATAGACCGCCAGGAAATCGTTGCCGTCCACGCGCAGCGAGGGAATGCCGTAGCCCAGACCGCGCGTGGCCAGCGTGGTGTGCTCGCCGCCGGCAATGGCCTGGAAGGTGGAGATGGCCCACTGGTTGTTGACCACGTTGAGGATCACCGGGGCTTCGTAGACCGAAGCGAACACCAGCGCCGCGTGGAAGTCGCCCTCGGCGGTGGCGCCGTCGCCCACCCAGGCCGAGGCGATCTTCGTGTCGCCCTTGATGCCCGAGGCCATCGCCCAGCCCACCGCCTGCGGCAGCTGGGTGGTGAGGTTGCCGGAAATGGAGAAGAAACCGTAGTCCTTGTAGGAATACATGATCGGCAGCTGGCGCCCGCGCAGCGGGTCGGCGGCGTTGGACAGCACCTGGCACATCATGTCCACCAGCGGCACGTCCTGGGCGATCAGGATGCCCTGCTGGCGGTAGGTGGGGAAATGCATGTCGCCCTTGCGCAAGGCCAGCGTCTGCGCGATGGCA